>ERZ779888.1824-NODE-1824-length-19629-cov-3.297027_pt1 | contig 19629 bp, 18 predicted proteins | sample MGYA00511245_ERZ779888 | MGnify/ENA primary metagenome ERZ779888 (study PRJEB29588, sample SAMEA2155255) | human gut metagenome | biome: human gut; feature: human-associated habitat; material: faeces | place: Denmark | collected 2008/2010 ... | reverse complement strand
CCCCCTCCGGAGTGAAGAGCATGGGAAAGCTGCCGGCGTCATGCCAGCCGCCTGTCATATCGTATGTCTTGGGATTTTCTTTTTGATCCAGATAATCCTGAAGAAAAATGGCTCCGTCCATATGGCAGGCATCATGAGTATAAACTCCGGCGTATTCCTCTGGCAGATCGCAGCCGCATCTTTGATAGTACAACGCCTTGATAAGCGCTGATTTCAGGGAACCGTAAACATCCGCTGCAATGCGGAAGGGATGAGAGCAGGTACCGTTTTCTGCCTCAATACGGTAGCTGCCGGGAGTGTTCAGAGCGGAAAAATCCAATTCGTACATATGATCCCCGGAGCTTTCATCCATTCCCTTATCAAGGGCAGTGCCTTCAAAAACAATCTGTTTCTTTACAGTATCCATTATTTTGAAATTGCAGGGAAATGTAGCTGCTGCAATTTTGCGGGTGTTTGGAAGATACCCAAGTTGGTTTACATAAATCCCCATAAAAAACCTCCCTGTATCGTATTATACTTACCTTTAATCATACAATGAGAGGGCGACGGTTGACAATCCCTTTTAGAGAGAAGTATGCTCAGAAAAGAAAGAGCTCAGAAATAAAAAATTTTTTCTGCTTTTTGAAGAGAAAGGCAGAAACGTTTCGTTATAGTAAATGAAAAGGGAACGGAAAGCGGGGTGGAGAGGATAAGCACTTTAGAAAAACAACGGGTCTTGGGCGCAGAGGAGCTGTCCGGGATGATCGATGCCTACGAAAAGCTTGTCTTTTCCATCTGCTATAAGCTGACCGGAGACTATTTCAGCGCAGAGGACCTGACCCAGGAAACTTTTCTGACAGCATATCAGAAATATCAAAGCTTTGATGGACAAAATGAAAAGGCATGGATCTGCAGGATCGCTACCAATAAGAGCATTGATTATCTTAGGAGCGCCGGCAGAAGAAGCGTACCAACCGAAAGCTCTTTTTTTGAAACGGAAATCGAAAAGAGAGGTTCACCGGAGGAAATCTGCATGGAGGAAGAAATAAAAAGAGATCTTAGGGCATGCTGCAACAGCTTAAAGCCTCCTTATGATGAGGTGGCAAGAAGCTACTATCTGGAAGAACAAAGCCCCAGGGAGATCGCGGACAGACTGGGGCAGAATGTGAAAACGATCCAGACCCAGATTTACAGAGCCAGGCAGATGCTTCAAAAGCTCTATGGAAAGGAGGAAATGACATGAAAGAATATCCGACAGATGAAGAACTGATGTTATTTATTGAAAAATTGGAACAGGAAGAATTATATGCACCGGCAAACCTGAAGGAACAAATTCTGGAAAAGGCATTTCCGAAGAAGGAAATTGAGCCCGTGCTTCAAGAAAGGGCAAAGAGGGTTTCTCTCCTTTCTTATCGACTTAAGATCATGGGAGGAATGGCGGCGGCGCTTCTTCTGCTGGTAATGGTTCCTATCTGGCAGAGGAATGAAGGACCCCAGGGAGCCGAAGAAAGATATTTCCAAAAAGCGAAAACCATAGAGCGGCAGGTACAGACAGAAGCAAACAGACAGGAAAGAATTCCGGATGTGAGAAGACTCATCAATCAAGGAACCAGGAACACAACTGAAAAAATTAATTCATGGTTTAATTATCTGCAGCAATGGGATCCGTGGGAACAATTAGAAGAAAAAAATGGAGGAAATGAAAATGAAAACTAAGAAGAAAAACAAATTTTGGACGTTTTGCTTTTCGCTGATACCGGGAGCGGCGGAAATGTATATGGGCTTTATGAAAACAGGAATCAGCCTGATGCTGCTGTTTTTCCTGATCGTCATGATCGGCTCCTGGATCGGACAGGGAGTTTTTGCCTTTCTAGGCATTGTGGTCTGGTTTTATGGATTTTTTCATGCAAATCATCTGGCCAGTCTTTCGGATGAGGATTTTGCACAGGTCGAGGATCGGTATCTCTATGGAATTGAGTCTCTTCCGGGGGCGGAAAAGTTGGCGAAAAAATATCATAAGCTGCTGGCAGCCATCCTGATCTTTCTGGGGATCTGCCTGCTGTGGAGCAATGCGGCAGATATGCTGTATCAGCTTCTCCCAAAGGAGTATGAGATCATTCCCGGGATCATGTGGGAGATTGGAAATTACCTTCCCAGCTTTGTCTTTGGTGTGCTGATCATCGGAGCCGGAATAAAGCTTCTGGCAGGAAAGAAGGTAACAGAAGCTCCCTCGCTGGAGGAGCAGGAGCGGAACACGGAACAGGGGGAAGGAAAATGAAAAAGCAGACCATTCGGATCAGAAAAGTTGGTTCTGTGACCTTTGGGATTGTTTTGATAATAACTGGTGTTATATATATGCTTCAGATGTTTTTCCCCAATATAGATTATCACATTTTGTTTCACTTCTGGCCGCTGATCCTGATTTTACTTGGAGTAGAGGTGTTGGCAGGAAGCAGACAAAAGTGGATCGAGGTACTGGATGAGGAAGGAAGGCTGATGGAACAGCAGAAGATCTCCTATGATGTACCGGCCATGTTCCTGACCTTTGGCCTTACGGCATTTGCTATGGTTCTCGGCATGGCGGATCATGCATATCATTATTATGGTACGCTGCACTTATAGAACACATGTTATTAAAAGATGACAGAAAAACAACAAATAGATAAGAAAAAATTATTACAATGAAAAAGCAGAGTGCCCTTCCTGTTTCAGGAAGAGGCGCTCTGTTTTTTCTGCCTGATTGTTACTTGGCAGCTTCCCTGGCAAATTCTGTGTTTACCAGATCCTCATAGGGAACTTCCTGGGAAAGTTCTCCGGCTTCCGTAAGGATATTGGTCAGCAGATCAAAAGAAGCTTCTTCAAAGATAAGATCTTCCTTCCAGGTATCCTGGTCATAATAGCGGGTAACAATGGTGGTCAGCGTTTCCAGATCGGTTTCTTCAAACTGAGGCTGAATGGAAGCGGCAATTTCCTCCGGAGTGTGACTGCTTACATAATCCATGCCTTTCTGCAGGGCATTTGTGAAGGACTGGATTAAAGCGGGATGGGCGTCAAGGTAGCTTTTTTTGGCGCTGAAGGCGGTATAAGGAACGTAGCCGGAATCCCGTCCGAGGGAGGCAACTACATAGCCGTCGCCTTTGGCTTCAAGGGCTGTGGCGTGAGGTTCAAATTCCACCGTAAAATCAGCGTTATTTCCCGAAAAGGCAGCCGCCGTGGAACCAAAGTCGATGCTTTGGTCAATGGTAAGATCCGTTTTGGGGTCAAGATTATTTTTCTTTAAGATAAATTCAAATACCATTTCCGGCATTCCACCTGCTCTGCCGCCAAGGACGGTAGAACCCTTTAACATTTCCCAGTTAAAGTCTTCAATAGGGGTGCGGGATACCAGAAAATTGCCGGCACGCTGGGTAAGCTGCGCAAAATTCACCACATAATCAGCAGTTCCGCCGACATAAGTATAGATAGTGGACTCGCTGCCCATAAAGCCGATATCCGCTTCGTCCGTTAAAACGGCAGTCATGGTTTTATCAGCGCCAAAACCGGTTACAAGAGTCAGGTCGATGCCTTCTTCACGGAAATACCCTTCTTCGATGGCAACGTACATCGGAGCATAAAAAATGCTGTGCGCAACTTCGTTCAAAGTGACGCTCTGACAGTTTCCACTATCCGGCAGCTCCGCAGCATCCTTGCTTTTTCCGCAGCCAGACAGGCCGAGCAGCATTGCAAGGAGCAAGAGAAGACAGCAGGATTTTCTTGCAGATTTTTTTTTCATAATAGCCTCCATTTCAACCTAAGGAACAGTTCACTTCTTTATCATATGAGAAAGGGAGAATTTGGTGAAAGAGCTTATTGCTACACCTTATGCCATATGCTAAAATTAGGATAATTAAGCTTGATAAAAGACCATGAATAGGGGGATAAAAAACAGATGTGCAAAAGAAAAAAACGGACAGCAATGCTCCTTTTGACAGTGCTTTTTCTTATGGCAACAGCGGCAGGAAGCATGCTGCTTCCCGGAAATACGAAAACTGTATGGGCAGCGGGCAGGCCGGTAGCCATAGCATCCTGTCTTGTGGAAGGAGATGAGGTTGTCCTTACGTTACAGACCTCTTCTGTTCCTGCAAGCGATGACGGACTTTTTTATGTGTATGCGGATGAGGTTTACGAGGATGGAACAGCGGGAAAGGTGGCAGCTACCGTAAAAGCAGGCACTTCTGTTTCCGTTCGTTTTCCGCTTTCCTATAACACAGCGGATTCCAATCTGAGCAAAAAGTTCCTGATCGCCATGAAAAAGGGCGGGCAGATGGTTCAGGTCAGCGATGAGCATTATATTACCAACCCGGAAGCCCTGGCGGTGTATACTTCGGCAAGACAGGACAGGGGCATCAAGGGGATCCTGCCTGACATTACCAAGGTATCGGACGGACAGCTTCAGGATCTGGGAGTGACCCAGGTAGTATATAATCTGGATATCGGAGGAATTTGCTCGGATCCTTCCAAGGCAGACGCCATTGCTTATTCCTACAACGGAAAGACCTTTTACTTTGATGGGGATCTGGTATCCCGTTTTGATTCCACCATCAGGAGCTTTAACAAGTTCGGCATGCAGGTGACGATGGTGCTTTTAAATGATGGACAAAATCCTTACGGCAGTGATCTGATCCATCCTCTTGCAGTGGGAGGGGAAAGCTGTCCAAGCTATGCCATGAATGTGGCGCAGGAGGCAGGGACAGAGCATCTGAAAGCCATCGGAGCCTTCCTGGGACAGCGCTACAGCGGACAGACAGGACATGGACAGGTAGATAACTGGATCGTGGGGAATGAGGTCAATGCAAGAACCTCATGGTGGTATACAAATTCCACTTCTCTTGATGTAAATGTAAATACCTATGTAAAGGCATTCCGTATTTTTTATAATGAGATCAAGGGCATGAATGCAAATGCAAGGATCTATAATTCCATTGATCAGGAGTGGAACCGGAAATCCAATCCGGGAAGCTTTTTGGCAAAGGAATATCTGGATCAGTTCAATTATTATATGAACAGAGAAGGAAATATTGACTGGGGCTTGTCTTACCATCCCTATAACTCGCCTCTTTATGATCCATATGCGTGGAACGGGCCGGCAGTGTGGGTGAAAAATAATCTGTCTACCCCTTACATTACTATGCAGAATATCGATCTTCTGATCGACTATATGCACAGGGATAAGTTCTTAAATCCAAATGGAGAAGTGCGCAGTATTTCCCTTGCAGAAATCGGTTATACTTCGGCATTCGGCTCAGAAAACCAGGAGGCCTCCATTGCATACGGTTACCTGAAAGCAGCCTCTATTCCGGACATTGATTCGTTTATCCTGTTCCGGCAGACAGATGAAGCCTACGAGATGGAAAGCAATTTAGCACTCGGCTTATATGATCTGGAAGGAAACAAAAAGCCTTCTTATGAAATGTATAAGAACCTGGGTTCTGCAAATGAGGCGGCGGCAAAGGCAAGGGCTTCCGAGATCATCGGAATGGATATTGACAAGATGATAGCCGAGAAGATCGTGTGGACCAGAAACGGAAACGGGGTCGTGCAATAAAGTAGACAAAAAGTGACAAAAAATATATAATATATAATAATTGGGGAATTTACCCACCACAAAAAAGGAGGACAAAAAAATGGGTTTAATTAAAGCAATCACAAGCGCTGCTGGCGGCGTTATGGCTGATCAGTGGAGAGAGTATTTTTACTGTGATTCACTAGAAGCAGATATACTTGTTGTGAAAGGGAAAAAGCGTACAAGCGGAAGAAGCGGCGGAAATAACAAGGGAGAGGACAACATTATCTCCAATGGTTCCGTTGTTGCGGTAAATGAAGGACAATGTATGATCATTGTAGATCAGGGTAAGGTTGTGGAGTTCTGTGCGGAAGCAGGAGAATTTACATATGACGCCTCCACAGAGCCTTCTCTTTTCTATGGTAATTTAGGTGAAAATATCAAAAAGACCTTTGCAACAGTCGGAAAGCGTTTCACCTTTGGCGGAGATACCGCAAAGGATCAGAGAGTTTATTATTTTAATACCAAGGAGATCATGGGAAATAAGTACGGAACAGCCAATCCGGTGCCCTTTAGAGTGGTAGACCAGAATATCGGCCTTGATATTGATATTTCCATCAGATGCAACGGAGAGTATTCCTACAAGATCACAGATCCCCTGCTGTTCTATACCAACGTCTGTGGAAATGTAACGGATGATTTTGAAAAGAGTGAGATTGAAAGCCAGCTTAAGACAGAGCTGATGACGGCGATGCAGCCGGCGTTTGCAAAGATTTCTGCAATGGGAGTACGGTACAGTGCAATTCCTGCCCACACAATGGAGCTTGCAGATGCATTAAATGAAGTGTTATCCGCAAAATGGGAGCAGCTTCGTGGTATCAAGATCGTTTCCTTTGGTATCAATGCCATGAAGGCTTCTGAAGAAGACGAGGCAATGATCAAGGAGCTGCAGAAGAGCGCAGTGCTCCGCAATCCCAACATGGCGGCAGCAACCCTTGTAGGCGCTCAGGCAGAAGCAATGAAGGCAGCAGCTTCCAATACCTCAACCGGTCCTATGATGGCCTTTGCGGGAATGAATATGGCAACCCAGGCAGGAGGCATGAACGCACAGAACCTGTTCCAGATGGGACAGCAGCAGGCACAGGCTCCTGCACAGGCACAGGCTCCTGCACAGGCGGCAGCACCTGCTTCTGCAAGCGCACCGGCAGCAGGCTGGACCTGCTCCTGCGGCAAGACCGGAAATACAGGAAAGTTCTGTGCAGAATGTGGAGCATCAAAGCCCGCTGAAGAAGGCTGGACCTGTTCCTGCGGCGCAGTAAATAAAGGAAAATTCTGTTCAGAGTGCGGGGCAAAGAAACCCGTAGGAGCGCCCCTTTATAAGTGCGATAAGTGCGGGTGGGAACCGGAGGATCCTCACAATCCGCCGAAGTTCTGTCCGGAGTGCGGCGATCCATTTAATGATGAGGACATCCAGTAAGATCTTCTTGTATGAGGGGAGGGGAAGAGAAAAGAATGAGTGAATTTGATACAAATTTAGATGTCAAGACCGTAAAGACACTGGAGGAGACTGACAAAAAGTGTCCTGACTGCGGCGGCGTTATGGACTTTGATCCGGCTACAGGGGGGCTTTGCTGCCCCTACTGCGGCCATACGGAAACCATAAAGAAAGCGGAGCAGGAGCCGGAAAGTGCAGCAGAGCTGGCACTGGAGGATGCTGATAAGGTAGAAAACTGCGACTGGGGCGTAGAAAAGAAAACAGTGATCTGTAAAGCATGCGGAGGAGAATCCGTTTATGATGCCTTAGAGATCTCGGCGGTATGTCCATTTTGCGGTTCCAATCAGGTGATGGAGGCCTCGGATCAGAAGACCATGGCTCCGGGAGGCGTGGTTCCCTTTCAGATTTCCGACAAGGAGGCAGCAGGTCTTTTCCAAAAATGGATCAAGAGAAAATGGTTTTGTCCTAAAATGGCAAAGGAAAGCGCCAAGGCAAAGCATTTTAAGGGGATTTATCTTCCTTACTGGACCTTTGATGCGCAGACGGATTCTACCTATAAGGGAGAGTATGGAATTGATGAGACCAAAACAGGCTCTGACGGGAAAAGCGAGACCGTTACCAAATGGCATCCGGTAAGAGGAAGTTATCAGGAATCCTTTGATGATGAGCTGGTATGCGGTTCTACCAATCATAATCAGTCCATGCTTCAGGGCTTAGAGCCTTATCAGACTGCAGAGAATAAGACCTATAAGCCGGAATATGTAGCAGGCTTTGGTGCAGAGAGATATTCTATCGGTATCAAGGAAGCCTGGGAAATGGCAAAAGAAAATATTAAATATAAGATCAAGGGAAATATTGAAAATAAGATCCGAAAGGAAAAAGATGCCGATCATGTAAGGAACTTAAAGGTTGACAGCAGGTTTTCCAAGCTGACATATAAGTATCTGCTTCTGCCGGTATGGCTTTCCAGCTATAAATATAAGGAAAAGATCTATCAGTTTATGGTAAACGGACAAACCGGTAAGGTATCCGGCAAGACGCCGTTGTCTATTCCTAAGATCATAATCACTGCCCTTGCAGCAATCGCGGTGATCGCACTGATATGCTGGCTTAGCAGCTACTAGGATGATGCCTGGCATCTGAAAATGAGGATGAAAATCACATGGCAATGGTTTCTTTAATTGGAATGATCGTAGTGCTGGTGCTTATACTGGCGGTGTTTGGCTGTATTTTTTATGCAGTGCATCGGATCAAGGAATTTTCCAGACAGACACTTGGCACAGATGACCTGAAAGAGGGCTTCAGACAGGTGGAGGAGGAATATGCAAAAACACCCAAATCCGTATCGGCAATGACCAGTCTGTACCTTCCGAAGATCAAGAGGGATTTCCCGGAATTTCAATATGATGAAATGAAGGTCAGGGCAGAAAATGTCCTGACCTCTTATCTGCTTGCACTGGACAGCGCAAATCCGGGCGCACTGAAGGAAGGAAACAGGGAACTGCGCGACAAGCTGGAAATGAAGATCCAGATGCTCCGGGGAGCAGGAACAAGAGAGCATTACGGGAGCATCAAACTGCACAGGACAGAAATTTCTGATTACAAAAAGAGAAATGGAAGGTGTATCATTACCTTTCAGACGGCTGTACAATATTATCATACCCTCCAGAAGGAGGATGGAACGATCCTGAAGGGAAGCAGGGATCGCTTGTGCCAGGCAAAATATAATACTGATGTGATCTATATTCAGGATAGAAATCTGATAGAAGAGGAACGGGATTTTTCCCTTGGGATCAACTGTCCTAACTGCGGAGCGCCTATTTCGGGGCTGGGAAGCAAGGTCTGCGCTTACTGCGGAACCCCTATTGTAGAACTGAATATATACGCATGGAGTTTCAGCAATGTGACGGAAGTATAAAATAACAGGAGTTTTTATGAGCATTTATGATACGTTAAATGAACAGCAGAAGAAAGGCGTTTTTACCACGGATGGCCCCGTGCTTTTGCTGGCAGGAGCCGGGTCGGGGAAAACAAGAGTCTTGACACACAGAATTGCATATCTGATCGATGAGCTTGGAGTAAATTCCTGGAATATTATGGCGATCACCTTTACCAACAAGGCAGCCGGAGAAATGAAGGAGAGGGTAGAAAATCTTGTTGGAGTAGGCTCTGACAGTATCTGGGTGACTACCTTTCATTCCACCTGCGTGCGGATCCTGCGCAGATACGCAGACCGGATCGGATATGATAATAATTTTGCCATTTATGATACAGACGATCAGAAAACCGTGATGAAGGAAGTCTGCAAACGGCTTCAGATCGATACCAAGCAGTTAAAGGAAAGGACTATTTTAGGAGCCATTTCCTCAGCAAAGGATGAATTGATCTCTCCGCCGGAGTATGAGCTGAATGCGGCAGGAGACTACCGGAAGCAGAAAATCGCATCAGCCTATCGGGAATATCAGGAAACGCTGCGGAAGAACAACGCAATGGATTTTGATGATCTGATCATGAAGACAGTGGAGCTTTTTAAAACAGATCAGGAGGTCCTTGCAAGCTATCAGAAACGTTTTAAGTATATTATGGTAGATGAGTATCAGGATACCAACACCGCTCAATTTGAGCTGATCCGCCTTTTGGCGGCCGGGACAAGGAACCTCTGTGTTGTGGGAGACGATGACCAGTCTATTTACAAATTCCGGGGAGCCAACATCAGAAATATCCTTGATTTTGAAAAGGTATATCCGGAAGCGGTAGTGATCCGCTTAGAGCAGAATTACAGATCAACGCAGAACGTGCTGGATGCGGCAAATGCTGTGATCAAAAATAATACCGGAAGAAAGGAAAAGACGCTCTGGACCGACCACGGAAACGGAAACAGAATTCATTTCAAACAGTTTGACAATGCTTATGAAGAAGCGGAATTTGTTGCAGACGATATTGCAGGAAAGAAAAGGAACGGCATTGCAGACTACGGGGATTGTGCGGTTTTATTTAGAACCAACGCCCAGGCCAGACTTTTAGAGGAACGCTTTGTGGTAGAGGGGATTCCTTATAATGTGGTGGGCGGCGTAAATTTCTACGCCAGAAAAGAAATCAAGGATCTTTTGGCCTATCTGAAAACAATAGATAACGGCCGTGATGATTTGGCGGTTAAGCGGATTATCAATATTCCAAAGCGTGGGATTGGCGCAGCTACGATTGCAAAGGTACAGGATTATGCAGATCTGCATGAGATCAGCTTTTATGAGGCCCTTTGCCAGGCCGATGAGGTGACCGGACTTACGTCAAAAACAGCCGAAAAGCTAAAGCCCTTCGTAAATCTGATCAATGTTTTCAGGAGTAAGGTGGATTTTTATGGGATCAAAGAGCTTTTAGAGGATGTGATCGAAACCACCGGTTATGTAAAGGAACTGGAGGCTTCTGATGAAGAAGACGCAGAGGGCAGAATAGAAAATATCGATGAACTGATCAGCAAGGCGGCTGCCTTTGAGGAAACCCATGATCAGCCTACCTTAGGGGAATTCCTGGAGGAGGTTGCGCTGGTGGCTGACATTGATAATGTAGAAGAGGGCAATAACAGGGTTCTCCTGATGACCATTCACAGCGCCAAGGGACTGGAATTTTCCCATGTGTATATGACGGGAATGGAGGATGGAATTTTCCCAAGCTATATGACCATCGTGTCGGATGATCCCGACGAGATCGAGGAGGAGAGAAGACTTGCCTATGTGGGAATTACCAGGGCAAAGGAGGATCTGACTCTGTGCTATGCCAAGATGCGCATGGTAAGAGGGGAAACCCAGATGAATGCAGTAAGCAGGTTTGTGCGGGAAATTCCCACGGAGCTTATGGATAATAAGCCTCAGGCGCCAAAAACAAGGCCCATTGCCGTAGCGGCTCCAAAGCGTACGGCAGCGGAAAATAAGCCGTATATTGCAGGAGGAGGTCTTGGATCCCTGGCAGCGGCAGGAATTACCAAGGGAGCAGGCGCTGTGACCGGAGGAAAGCCGGACTATGATATCGGGGACAGAGTGGTTCATGTGAAATATGGGGAAGGAACCGTTACAGATCTGGAGCCGGGGCCGAGAGATTATAAGGTGACGGTAGATTTTGATGAGGCAGGGCAGAAGATCATGTATGCGGCTTTTGCAAAGCTTCAAAAAAGAGATAAGTAAATGAAATTTGCCTGGATAAAATTTATTTGTCTGTAACCGGATTTTCTATAGTAAATTTGGTGAATTGGTGGTATATTATAATCAATAAAAACTTTACCGATGCAGAAAGGAAAGGGAGGTTATACTATGGATAAGAAATTTTGTAAGGCAAGAATGATGAGCAAAGCAGAGATTTTAGATAAATTAGAAGAGGTTTTAGGATCAGCCAGAGTAAATGAGCTTTTTGGAAGGAAGCAGGAGGAGGAAAAGAAGATCAGTCCTGTTGTCTGGGTTCTGGCTGTGATCGGTGCAGTTGCGGCTGTAGCGGCTATTGCATATGCAGTTTACCGCTATCTGATCCCGGATTATCTGGAAGACTTTGAAGACGATTTTGATGATGACTTTGAAGATGATTTCTTTGAAGACGAGGAACCGGAAAAGAAGCCGGTTAAGGAAGCAGTAAAGGAAAACCTGGCAGAAGAATAGGTTGATTTGGTAAGAATGCGGGATGCGCAGAAGGATATTGCGCATCCCTTTTTTAATCTATAGAGAAAACTCATAGGAAAGGCATGGATAAAAGAATGAAGAAGGGGCAGGTATTAACCGGCATTGTAGAAAGAGTTGATTTTCCCGGAAAGGGTGTTGTAAGGACGGAGGAAGGAAGCTGTGTGGTTAAAAATGTACTCCCGGGCCAGAAGATCACCTTTGTTGTTTCCAAAAAGAGAGGAGGAAGGGCGGAAGGCAGACTCCTTGAGCTTTTGGAGGCTTCTCCCCTGGAAGTGGAAAGTCCCTGTCCTCATTTTGGGCAGTGCGGCGGCTGTATGTACTTGTCACTGCCCTACGAAACTGCCCTTAAAATAAAAGAAGAGCAGGTGAAAAGACTGTTAGAGGTTCCTCTTAGCAGACAAACGGAGCCTTGGAGCTTTGAGGGGATCAAGGCCAGCCCGGCTATAAGCGGATACCGCAATAAAATGGAATTTTCCTTTGGAGACGAATATAAGGATGGGCCGCTTGCCCTGGGAATGCATAAAAGAGGCAGCTTTTATGATATTGTAACGGTAAAGGATTGCCAGATCGTGGATGAGGACTATCGAAAGATCCTGCAAAGCACCAGAAGCTTTTTTGAAGGAGTTTCCTTTTTTCACAGACTTAGGCATGAAGGATATCTGCGGCATTTGCTGGTCAGAAAGGCAGCCAGAACAGGAGAGATTCTGATAGCGCTGGTTACAACCTCTAAGGCAGATGAAGGAATTCCTGATGAAAAGACCTTTCTTGAGAAGTGGAAGGAAGAATTGTTAAATTTGGATTTAACAGGGAAAATAACCGGAATTCTTCATATTGTAAATGATTCTGTGGCAGATGTGGTTCAAAGTGACAGGACAGAAATTCTTTATGGACAGGATTTCTTTTTTGAGGAGCTTTTGGGGCTGAAATTTAAAATTTCCACCTTTTCCTTTTTCCAGACCAATTCCTTAGGGGCTGAAGTTCTGTATGAAACTGCAAGGGAATATGTTGGAAGCCTGGAGGAGGGCGGAAAAGCAGATAAGGTAGTTTTCGATCTGTACAGTGGAACGGGAACCATTGCACAGCTTATGGCGCCTGTTGCCAAAAAGGTGATTGGAGTGGATATTGTCGAGGAGGCAGTGGAAGCTGCAAGGGTCAATGCAGAACTGAATGGTTTACATAACTGTGAGTTTATTGCAGGCGATGTCTTAAAAGTTCTGGATGAAATAGAGGAAAAGCCTGACATGATCATTCTTGATCCACCCAGGGACGGAGTGCATCCCAAGGCTCTTAAGAAGATCATAGCTTACGGGATCCCTAAGCTGGTCTACATTTCCTGCAAGCCTACAAGTCTTGCCAGGGATTTGGAGGTGTTTTTGGAAAGCGGTTATCATGTGGAACGGGCAGTAGCGGTGGATCAGTTTCCCTGGACGGGGAATGTGGAGACGGTATGTTTATTGTCCAAACTTCATGAAGCGAAGCATCATGTGAATGTGAGACTGGATATGGATGAGATGGATATCACTTCTACTGAGAGCAAGGCCACATATGAGGAGATAAAGAAGTATGTGGCGGAGCATAATGACGGGATGAAGGTGACGAATCTCTATATTGCACAGGTTAAGAAGAAGTGCGGCATTATTGAGATGGAGAACTATAATAAACCGAAATCAGAAGATGAGATGCTACCACAGTGTCCGAAGGATAAGGAAAAGGCGATTATGGAAGCGTTGAAGGCGTATAAAATGATATAAAGAGTTGCCATTCATGCGATTTACTGGGATAAGAGGAGTGATAAATATGAGAATGGCGATTGTTGATGATGTACTTGCCGAGCAGGAGATCATAAAGAAATACATCATAGAATGGGCGAGCATTCATAATGAAATGATAGAATTTCGCTGTTTTGAAAATAGCGATAGCTTTTTGTTTTCATGGGAAGATGATAAATCTTATGATTTACTGGTTCTTGATATTGAAATGGGGGAAATGAACGGGCTTGAATTAGCCAAGAGAATGCGAACAGAAGGTGCATTGATTCCAATTCTCTTTGTGACCGGATATGATGAATATATGCAATATGGCTATGATGTAGATGCATTGCATTATTTGTTGAAACCGGTGAATAAAGATAAATTGTTTTTGACACTTAATAAAATCGGGACATCTAGTCAGGAAAAGAAAAACTGTTTGATACTAAGTACAAAGGATGAAGTAAAAAGAATAGTGGTCAATGATTTGATGTATGTTGAAGCAAATGGGCATGGAAGCACCATTCATATGAAAGATTGTGTTTTTGAAGCAAGAGAATCCTTCGGAACCATTGAAAAAAGTATACTTGGAGATGGTCATATGTTAAAGTGCCATAGGGCGTTTATCGTTAATTTGCATTATTGTGCTGCAATAAAAAATGGAAGTATGATTTTAGATAATAACGAAACAATCCCAATATCCAGAAATCATGTAAAGGATATGCAGACGCAGTTTATCAAGTATTATAAAGGGTAAGGGGGATGGAAATGAACCCATTCATAGCAATTATCATTGTTGCGATTATTATGATCAATGCATTACTGTGGATTTTGTTTATGCCATGGTATATCAATAGAAAAATCAGCAGGTTTCAAAATGAATTGGTAGATAAGCATTATGAGGAAGTGGAAACCATGTATCGCAAAATGCGTGGATGGCGTCATGATTATCATAATCATATTCAGGTTCTTAAAGCACATATGGAGATGAAGGATTATGAAGAAGCCAGTTGCTATCTGGATATGTTGAATCATGACCTTTCTACGGTGGATACAGTAATAAAAACGGGAAATGTAATGGTTGATGCTATATTAAACAGCAAACTTTCCATGATGAAAGAAAAAAATATTCATATTGATGTAACGGCAATCGTTCCAAGTGAGGTTCCTTTTTCCGGAATAGATTTATCGGTTCTTATCGGCAATCTGTTAGATAATGCAATGGAGGCATGTGTAAAGCAAGAGAATGAAGACAATCGGTTTATAAGAATATACATTGATATAGTGAAAAAACAACTCTATATTGCCATAACAAATTCTATGGATGGAAGAGCCAAAAAGGCAGGCATGAAGTATCTTTCCTCAAAGGGAGGTATTCATGGGTTTGGACTTTTGAGAATTGATGGGATTGTTCGAAAATATGGGGGATTTATCAATAGGCAAAATGAAGAGGGTGTATTTGCAACGGAGGTAATGTTGCCTATTATTTAGCAATTATGAGAACAGAATCACTACCATTCATGCGTTGAGAAATACCACTCATGCAGGAATGGTCTTTTTTTATGATTAATCTGTTAGGATTAGTACAAAGAAAAGCTATGGAGGTTAAAATGTTAGGCAATATTATTTTTCATTTAAATAGTGCAAAGAAATGGGATGCAAAACTGTTCTGGTATCAGTTTACATCAGTAATTCCTCAGATGATTTTTACGTACTTATCAGTATTCCTACCCTCTTATATTGTTTCAATGTTGCAGAATAGTATTGAGGTGAGCCAATTGTTATATTGGATTAGTTTGGTTGTAATTGGTATGTCACTTTGCAATGTTATTTCATCGGGAATGGAACAGTACTTGTATCGTAATAGTATGAATCTTACTTTGTATTATGAGGAACTGATTTTTAGGAAGATGACTCGGGTATCCTATCATGAGCTTGAAAAGGAAGAAACACGCACACTTCTTGGAAATATATGGAATGGATTTAGAAATGAATATATGATACGAAATTCTGTGACCAGTTTTTCCGCATTGCTGGGAGCTATTTTGGCAACCGGTCTCTATGGTTATTTTGTAGTAAGAATTCATTGGAGCCTTTTTCTGATTATTTCAATCTCTATTATCATGAATTTTTTGTTCCTGAAAAAGTCACGTGAGAGGCAGGGGGTAATCCATCAGGAAATAGGGCAACCAATGGCGATGGTAGCTTATGTCAAAAGACATAGTATGGAACGAACGGATGGAAAAGATATACGGATTTATCAGATGCAGGAATGGTTCATCCAAAAATATGATAATGCAATCAAAAAAATCAGTGATTTATACGGAAAAATCCATCGGTACTATTTTATCAGGCAACTGGGCGAATTGGGAATTCAGGGAATAACGGAATTTCTTGCTTATGGATATATGACAATAGAGCTTACCCGCAATTCTATTACAATCTCTGAATTTGTATTTTCAGTGGGCGTAATCAGAACCTTTTCAAATCATTTTTCAGGCTTGATAGGACGGATACAGGAGCAGAATGGAATTCAGGCGTTTCTGACAAACATACGTAAAATGCTTTCTTATTCAGAGGAAGATGAAATGATGGAAGATACGTTACCAATGGATACCGAGAAGGGTATGGAAATTGAATTTAAGAATGTATCATTTCGATATGAGAATGCAAAAGAGGATGTACTGAAAAATATCAATTTGACCATACATGCAGGAGAAAAACTGGCAATGATTGGGCTAAACGGTGCAGGAAAAACCACAATGGTCAAGCTGATTTGCGGTTTTTATGAACCTACCTCAGGTGAGATTTGGGTGAACGGAAGACCGAAGAAGTGTTATACACAGAAGGAATATATTGCGAAAGTATCGGCTTTGTTTCAGGATTCTTTCGTTTTTCCCCTTAGTCTTTATGAGAATTTGACAAGCTATAGCGAGGAAAGGGATCAGGATGAATGCTTTAAAACTGCGTTAACCTATTCCGGATTTGCTCCCGTATACGAAGAATGCAAAGAAAAAGGGAAAACAATGCTGGTCAGGGAAGTCAATGAAAATGCAACGGATTTTTCGGGTGGTGAAAAACAGAAGCTTTTGTTTGCCAGAGCACTTTATAAGCAATCGAAACTTCTGATTTTAGATGAGCCTACGGCAACATTAGACCCTATCGCAGAGAATGAGTTATACCTAAGCTTTGGGAAAGCTGCAGGGAATAATACGGTTATATTTATTTCACACCGTTTATCCAGTACAAGATTCTGCGATAGAATCATTCTCTTAGAGGGAGCACAGATTTCAGAAGAAGGGACCCATGAGCAGCTTATGAGTCAAAAGGGTCGTTATGCAGAATTGTTCGAAACACAGAGTAAATATTATAGGGAAAGCGGTTTGAATTCAGAACTTTCAAATGACATGCAAAAAAATCAAGAGGAGGGATGTATTTATGAATAGAGAAGGCCTAAAGAATCTATGGTTTCTTTGGAAGGCTGTTTACAGGCAGGAAAAGAAAACTATGTGCATGGTTATTTTATCAGCAATCTTAACAGCTATAAACTCGTACATCCTGCTTGTTTTGCTTGGATACATAATTGACGTTGCAAATCGTCACGCCGGGCAGAAGAAAATGATGCAAATTATTATAGTAACGCTTTTGATAAAACTATTGATAGAAGTAATTTTGCGGTGGATTAACGAGCGAATCAATAAGGTGTTGGAAGAGTATCCCCAGGAATTTGCCACAAGAGAGTTGAACCGGAAGGCTCTGACATTTGATTATCAACATTTGGAAGACCCTCATGTACAGGATTTACGATTTCGCTCCTTTCAGCGCTCCTTTTATGGAATTGGAGGATGGCTGATGATAGTTACGCAGAGCATGCTGAAAAATATCATTTCCATGACGATTGCGGTTGTGATTATGATTCCGATGTTTCGATTAAATCAAATCAAAATAGGATATACGATAGGGATTGTGTCTATTTTATTAGTATTGATAATGTTGAATTATGTTACAGGTGTAAATAATACAAGAAAAGCCATGAACACTTACTTTGACGCATCGAACCTGTATAATAAAAAATTATTCTATTTAGATTTGTTTTCGAAGATTGAGCCACAAAAAGATATTCGGGTAATGAGAATGGAGAATGCTGTATTTCACGATATTAACAAACTATTTAGGGGAGTACAGGAAAGCGAAAAAAAACAAGGTGAATTGTATGTGAGAAGGCAGCTTATACAAAAAACAATCTTAAATATAAGTACGTTACTGATTTATCTTTACACCTCCTTTTGCGCTTGGGCAAGACTGATATCTATAGGACAGGTTGTAACCTATGCCGCCAGTATGTCACAGATGATGGATTGTGCAAATAAACTGGCGGTAAGCTTTGGACACTTAAAATCAGCTGCTATGTATGCGGCAGATTATAGAGAGTTTTTAACTTTGCAGGATGCAAAATATAAGGGAACAATACCGGTTGAAAAGCGAAGAGACTGTAAGTTTCAAGTTGAGTTTGAAAATGTGTCATTCAAATATCCGGGATCAGAGCAATATGTGATTAAGAATTTAAATCTCAAATTTGTGATAGGTAAGAAAATGGCTATTGTTGGGAAAAATGGTTCTGGGAAATCCACTTTTATTAAGTTGCTTTGCCGCTTATATGATGTGACAGAAGGCTGTATCAAGCTAAATGGAATAGACATTCGAAAGTATGATTATAAGGAGTATTGTGACTTGTTTGCTGTTGTTTTTCAGGATTTTTCTATCTTTGATTTTCCAATGGGCGAGAATATTGCAGCAGCTTCCATATATGATAAAAAAAGAGTCAAGGAAGCAATAGATAAGGTTGGATTAAACACTCTGGAGGATAAGCTAACACAAGGACTAGATACAATTGTTGGAAAGGAGTGCTGCTCAGATGGAGTAAACTTTTCCGGTGGGGAGAAACAAAAAATTGCAATCGCAAGAGCAATTCATAAGGACGCACCATTTGTTATCATGGATGAGCCTACAGCAGCTCTTGATCCTGAAGCAGAGGCAGAAGTGTTTGAAGGTTTTGACAGAATGGTAGGGAATAAAACTGCTATTTATATTTCTCATAGATTAGCTTCCTGCAGATTCTGTGATGATATATTGGTTTTTGATGAGGGAGCGGTTGTACAGCATGGAAATCATGAAGCACTTTTAGCAGAAGAAGGGTTATATGGTAAACTTTGGGATGCACAAGCAAGATATTATGCATAAGGAACTGTGTGGGGGGGCTTACAATGATATTTCCTGTTTTTCAGCAATTGCCTTTTGGTGTTTAGGGTGCTTGCCCCCAATGGATTCGTCATCCGATTAAGTCTATTCAATGAAGATACAATTAATTAAAAATACTTGACAAAACCGAACAAATATTCTATATTTTTTAACGGAGATATTATACCTAAAAACAGAAAATGTGAATACACAGACGAAGCTCAAACCCGTGTGGTTTGGGCTTTTTCCAATTTATTAAGAACTCTGAGAACAACAATTTGCAAAAAGTCAATTAACACTTTGCGTCAGATATTGGACAGAATTTTTAACAAAACTTTTTGTGCAACACTAACAAATTTTGGGGAATGTATAGTCTCGCAAAAGTAACAACATGGCAATCGAGTAGTATCGGTTGCTTTTTTGTTGCTCACTTTTAGAAATTATCGATTGCCCCGGAAGAATGATTTCTAAAAGAAACCAGATGTCAAAAGGAGGAAATGCAAAATGAAAGAGTATTCAAAAGGTATTTATGTGAAATTTAGACCGGAGGAGGTGGAGATACTGCATAACCGAATGAAGGAGGCCGGAGTTCAAAATATGAGTGCCTTTATCAGAAAGATGGTATTGAACGGATATATGATTATTCCTGAGTGGCCTGAACTGAAAGGGGTGCTGTCTTTGCATTCAAGAATTAGCAATAACCTAAATCAGTATGCGAAGAAAGCAAATGAAACCGGAAATATCTACAGAGAGGATATTACTGAACTAAAAGAGATGCATGATGAGCAAACTAAGCTACTAAAAAAACGCTCAAGTCAGTTATACATCTTTATGATGTAGATTCAAAGAAGAGAAATTAAATATTATGAAAAAGCGACAGCGTGGCTCTGCGGTTTATCCGCAGTTCGAGGGGATTGGGGCATTCCCCAACAAGCAAAAATGCGCCGGGTATATACCGGAGCA
>ERZ779888.1815-NODE-1815-length-19669-cov-3.524319_pt1 | contig 19669 bp, 19 predicted proteins | sample MGYA00511245_ERZ779888 | MGnify/ENA primary metagenome ERZ779888 (study PRJEB29588, sample SAMEA2155255) | human gut metagenome | biome: human gut; feature: human-associated habitat; material: faeces | place: Denmark | collected 2008/2010 ... | reverse complement strand
AGCCCACGCAGCATTCCGTCAAGGAGCTGCTCTCCCTCGGCATCCAGCCGGATATCCTCGTCTGCCGCACGGACAGCCCGCTGCCCGACGATGTGCGCCATAAGATCGCGCTGTTCTGCAACGGCACGGCCAAGATGAGCTTCTGCTGGAACGCCTCCGCGGCCGTGAGCAACAAGGCCTCTCTGGCCGAGGGCATCGATCCCCTGCCCATGGCCTTCCCCTCCGATGACGGCGTGCCCGAGCTGTGCGGCGGCATCTGGGGCTTCGGCATCTTCGACAACGGCGACGAGGCCAAGGCCGCTGCCGCCAAGGAATTCATCAAGTTCGTCTGCGACGACGCCGAGCAGGGCCCCCAGAGCGTGTATGCCACGGGCTTCTTCCCGGTGCGCGCCTCCTTCGGCGACATCTACACCGGCACCGACAAGGCCGAGAACGCCGAATTCGCCATCTTCATGCCCTATCTGGGCGACTACTACAACGTGACGCCCGGCTGGAACACCCAGCGCACCGAATGGTGGAACATGCTGCAGCGCATCTTCGCGGGCGGCGACGTGGCGACCGAGGTGGGCGTGTACGTGACCAACTCCAACGCAAGCATCACCCAGTAAGCCCATACACCTTGCCATGGCGCTCCCCCGTTCCCCAAGGGAAGGGGGAGCGCCATGCTGTCAATGAGGGGGTACCTGCATGCAAAAAACCGTCAGCATTTCCCGTGAGCTGAAAGCCACGCGGCGCCGTGAGAACGTTGCGGGCTATCTGTTCATGGCGCCCAGCCTGCTGTTTTTCCTGGGGTTTGTCATCTTCCCGATGGGCATGTGTCTGGTGACCAGCGCGTTCAACTACACCATGACCGACTTCAGCTTCATCGGGCTTCAAAACTACGCCGAGCTCTTCTCGGACGCCATCTTCGGAAAGTCCCTCGTCAACACCGTCATCATCGTGGTGGCCAGCGTGCCCACCGTGTGCTTCTTCTCGCTGTGGGTGGCATCGGTCATCTACAGGCTCCGGGACATCTACACCTCCTTCTACCGCTGCGTGTTCTACCTGCCCGTCGTCACCGGCTCCGTGGCCGTGACGGTGGTGTGGAAGTGGATGTTCAACCCCTATTACGGCCTGCTCAACTACGTCTTTAAGGAGCTGGGCATCCTCTCGCGCAACCTCAACTGGCTGGGTTCGCCCGACACGGCGCTGTGGTGCATCATCCTGATTCTCTTCACCACGTCCATCGGCCAGCCCATCGTGCTCTACGTCTCGGCGCTGAGCAATGTGGACCATTCGCTGGTGGAAGCCGCCGAGGTGGACGGCGCGACCAACATGCAGGTGTTCTGGCGCATCAAGTGGCCGCAGATCATGCCCACCACGCTCTACATCCTGGTCATCACCACCATCAACAGCTTCCAGTGCTTCGCGCTGATTCAGCTGCTGACCTCGGGCGGCCCCAACTACGCGACCAGCACCATCATGTACTACATCTACTACGAAGCCTTCAAGCTGCAGCGCTATGGCTACGGCAGCGCCATGGGCGTGATCCTGGCCATCATCATCGCGGTGTTCAGCGCGCTGCAATTCCGTCTGGCCAAGAGCGATCAGTAAGGGAGGAAGCAGAATGGATCACAGCGTTCAAAAGACCACTCCCTACAGGGTGATCAGCGTCCTCCTGCTGGTCGTGCTGGCGGTGTTGATGATCTTCCCGCTGTACTGGATCATCACCGGGTCCTTCAAGGACGCGCGCACCATCAACAGCGCCACGCCCGTCTGGTTTCCCGTAAACCCTACAACAGACAATTACACGCGCCTGTTTGAGCGTCCCGCTGGGATCTGGATGTTCAACACCGTGTTCATGTGCGTCATGAGCATGCTGCTCACCTGCGTGGCCGCCGCCATGGGCGGTTATGCGCTGGCCAAGAAGCGCTTTACGGGCCGGGTGGTGCTCTTCAGCGTGTTTGTGTGCGCCATGGCGCTTCCCAAGCAGGTGATATTGATCCCGCTGCTCAAGGAAATGGCGTTCCTGAACCTGCACAACACCCTGTGGGCGGTCATCTTCCCCACGGTGGGCTGGCCCTTCGGCGTGTTCCTGATGAAGCAGTTTTCCGAAAACATCCCGGGCGAAATGCTGGAGGCGGCGCGCATCGACGGCGCGGGCGAGGCAAGGACCTTCGTCAACATCGTCTTTCCCATGATCAAGCCCGGCGTCGGGGCGCTGGCGATCTTCACCTTCATCACCGCCTGGAACGACTACTTCCTCCAGCTCATCATGCTCAACGACATGGATGTGCTGACCATCTCTCTGGGCATTGCCAAGCTGCAAAGCGAGCTGAGCACCGATTACGGCCTGATCATGGCCGGAGCGGCGCTGGGCAGCGTACCGATCATTCTGATTTTCCTGATGTTCCAGAAGTTCTTTACCCGCGGCATCACCATGGGCGCGGTAAAGGGCTGATACCGACCAATAAAGGGGGCAACAAGCCATGGACATTGAAAGATACCGCGGCGTCATTCCCGCCTTCTATGCCTGCTATGACGAAGCGGGACAGGTGAGCGTGGAGCGCACGCGCAGGCTGGCGCGGCATCTGGTCAACAAGGGCGTCAAGGGGCTGTACGTGGGCGGCTCCTCGGGCGAATGCATCTATCTGGAGAAAGAAGAGCGCATGGCCATCCTCGAAGCCGTCATGGCCGAGGTGAAGGGCGAATGTACCATCATTGCGCATGTGGCCTGCAACAACACCCACGAAAGCTGCCAGCTTGCCGCCCATGCCGAAGGACTGGGCGTGGACGCCATCGCCAGCATCCCGCCCATTTATTTTCATCTCCCGGACCATGCCATTGCGGCCTACTGGAACGCCATTTCCGCCGCCGCGCCGCATACGGACTTCATCATCTACAACATTCCCCAGCTGGCGGGCGTAGCGCTGAGCGTGCCGCTGCTGCATGAGATGCGCAAAAACCCGCGCGTGATCGGTGTGAAAAACTCCTCCATGCCAACGCAGGACATCCAGATATTCAAGGCTGAAGGCGGGGAGAACTTCGTGGTCTTCAACGGGCCGGACGAACAGTTTGTCGCGGGACGGGCGATCGGCGCCGACGGCGGCATCGGCGGCACCTACGCGGTGATGCCCGAACTGTTTCTGACCATGGACCGGCTGATCCGTGAAGGCAGGCTGGAGGAAGCCCGCAAGATACAGTATGCGGCCAACGACATCATCGCCCAGCTGTGCGCCTGCCACGGCAACCTCTACGCCGTGATGAAGAAGGTGCTTGAGAAGCGCGAGGGCCTGCTGCTGGGCAGTGTGCGCGCGCCGCTCTCCCCCATTTCGGAGGCGGACCTGCCGCAGATCGAAAAATGCGCCGCCATGATTGATGACGCAGTGCGTGCGATTGGGGCGTAAACGCAGCGCAGGGAAAAGAATATGCAAAGGCGGCCACGAGGGTTTTTCCCTCCGGCCGCCTTTGTTTAGCCTACGCGTCAGGACCGTTTTGTGCCCGCGCTTCGACCTTGCTCGATTTGTCGGCATGCTGCAAAGCGTCCACAGGCAACGCGATTTTGTCCTCACCCCGCATCGGATCGCAGGCGTATCCTCTCTGCATTCCCCGGCAGGATGGCGCCGCTCACTGGGCTGCGCAAATCCCGTCCAGCGCGGCGGCAAACTCCTCCGCCGTCATTTCCCCCAGTGCGAACTGTGAGCGCAGTTTCTCCTGCTTCGAATAAGCGTCGGTTGTATGGATGGGATTGGTGCAAAAATACAGCCATTCGGGCCGGTAGGCATCCTGCCATTCACGCGTGAGCACATAGCCGTCCACGCCCTCGGGCAGGGTAAACTGGCTTTCGGGAATGTCCCGGTACAGCCTGCTGTTGCGGCGTTCCTCGCCGGTCTTGTACGTCTGGCTGGCGATAAAGTCCATGGCGATGTCCGCATAGGGGCTGTCCTTGCGCACGACGAACAGAAAGCCGAAGGCTTTGATGCGGGCCGGCTCGTCCGCGGTCAGGCGCATGGGAAAGGCATTGGTATACAGGTCCTCAGGGCCGCCATAGCCGGTTCCGCCGTTGAACAGCTCATCGTAGAGCGAAAGCGAGGCGGTTCCAGGCTTTTTTTCCGCCTTGACCAGGGCCCGGCCCGTCTCGCGGGCCTGGTCGGCCAGCGCGATAAATGCAGGCGTGTTGAAAACCAGTGCTTCGCCCGCCGACTGATGACGCATGATCCAGATATCCAGCAGCAGATCGGTCAGCCAGAGGGTGTAGCGCCGGTCATCCATCAAATAGCCGCAGGAGCGGAGCGCGTTCAGGCGGATGTCGCCCGCCTCCCCCGCCTCCACCCTTTCGGCCCACCGGCCGGCGAAGTCCAGCAGTTCCTCGTAGCTTTGAGGCGCGTCTGCGGCGTTCAGTCCCGCCGCTTCCCACGCCGCGGGGATCACATGCATGCCAAGGCCGTACACGCCATACAGCACGCCGTACATCCCGCCGTCCTCGCCGGTCACGAACGACTGAAACGGCTCGTACATCTGCGAAAGGGCGGCGCGAATGCCCTGATGGCCGCTCAAGTCTTCCACCAGACCGCTTTTGAGGACCTTTTCAAAATCGCACAGGGAGCTTTCCAGCATCAGCAGGTCGGGGCCGTCCTCGCTTTGCAGGGCGTCGAGCACCCGTCCGGTATGCGCTCCGCCTGTTCTCCAGGAATCGGCTGTATCATAGAGGTTTTCATACTTGATGTCGGGGTGATGTTCCTCAAACCAGTCCTCCACCAGATTCATGGCGTTGGTCACGAAGCGGAAGGGGGCTGCTTCAGCGCAGGCGGATACGGACAGCGGCGCCAACAGGCATAAAAGCAGCGCCAGCGCGGTGATGCGTTTCATAAGATCCACTCCTTTATCTGTCATTCGGGGAGCATGGAACCCTTCAAGATTCCCGCAGGATCTCGTCCAGCGTGGCGGCAAACTCCTCCGCCGTCAGCGATCCCCCAGCAAATTTGTACATCGCCCCTTCGGACCGCTGAACCTGGCGGGCCTGGAAAAACGGCTCCACATCGAAAAACAGCCATTCGGGGCGGTACTGCTCCTGCCACTTACGGGTCAGGACATCGCCATTGGGGTTATAGGAAAAGTCGGGCGTGCCGTACTGGCTTTGCGCAACCTCCCTAAACAGCATGCATCTGCGGGGCTGGCCATCTTCGGGACATGTCAGGCCGGCAATCAGCTCCCGGCAGATCTGCGCGTAGGGGCTTCCCTTTCGCACGATGTAGAGAAAGCCATAGGCGCTGATGCGGACGGGCTCATCCGCCGTGAGCCGCATGGGAAAGGCGTTGGTATAGAAATCTTCGGGGCCATAGCGCACATTTCCGCCGTTGATGTAGAGCGAGAGCGAGGCCGTGCCCGGCTTTCTTTCCACTTGGACCAGCGCGCGGCCCAGCTCGCGGGCACGGTCCGCCAAGGCGATAAACTCCGGCGTGTTGAAGCGGAACGCCTCGCCCGCCTCCTGCTGCCGCATGGCCCAGCAGCGCCACAGGAGGCCCGTCAGCCAGAGGGTGTAGCGGCGCTCGTCCCGTGGATATCCGGCAAACTGGATCGTGTTCAGCCGCACGTTTCCCACGCTTCCGGCCTTAACCAGCTCTGTCCACTTTCCGGCGAAGTCCAGCAGCTCCTCATAGCTGCGGGGTGCCTCCGCCGCCTCCAGACCCGCCGCCTCCCACGCGGCGGGGTCGATCAGCGTGGGGCTTCCATGGACCCGCTCAAACATGCCATAGATGGCCCCGTCCTCGCCGCTGACAAAGCGCTGAAACGGCTCGTACTGCTGCGAAACGCCCCTGCGGATATCCTCGTTGCCGCTCAAGTCCTCCACAAGCCCGCTGCTCAGCACCCTGGCCAGGTCGTATGCGTTGCTGTCCAGCAGGTACAGGTCGGGGCCGTCCCCGCTTTCCAGCTCACCCAGCAGGCGATCCGTCAGGCTGTCGTATTTTCCGCGAGAGTAATCATAGTCAAAATGCAGGTTTTGAGAGGGAATTTCGGGATAATGCTCCTTGAGCCAGGCCGCCGCCTCCCCATTGTCATTGACCAGAAAGCGAAGGGGGCGCGTTTGTGCCAGGGCGGGCGCGGCAAAGGACAGCAGCAGGCATAGAAGCAACGTTATGGCGATGATGCGTTTCATTTGCATGCTTCTCCTTTCCCCTGAAAATGAGTGCAAAAAGCCGGGCAGCCCAGCCGCCCGGCGCAGGCAGGTCACTTCAGCGATACAATCGTCTCGCCGCCCATGACCGTGACTTCATCGGGCAGCGCCTCCAGCGAGGCGGGTACCTCCAGTGTCACCACGGGCAGCGCCTCCGCGTCGGGCCAGATGGACAGGCTCAACCCCATCGGCAGCGGCGCGCCGTCCGCGTCGCAGATGCTCAGGGTATGCAGCACGTCCATCGCCTCTTCCTTGGTCATCCCATCGGGGGCGGTGAAGGTGGCGCAAAGGTACACGCCGGTCGCGTAGCGCTCGCCGTGCACGCTTTCCAGCGCTAGGCCGTCAAAACTGGCTTTCTCCTGCGGCAGGTAGGTCTTTTCCTCCAGCAGCGGGGCTACGGGCAGCGTCACATCCTCCCGCGTTTCCCACTTTTCCAACGCCTCGCCCGTAGCGGGGTCAAACTGCGTAACGGCCATGTACAGCGTGGCGTTCACGTCGCCGTCCGCGCTTCCCGGAGCCAGCATGGGCATGTTGAAGTACACGATGGTGCCGTCCTCATTCCACAGGGCATCCTCCATGGAGGAACCCAGATCGCTTTCCGGGGGCAGCTCCACCAGCGCGCGCACGCCATAGAGGGGCAATTCCAGCTCCTGCGCCGCCTCCAGCCACGTCATGGAGTGGTCGGTGAGCGAATAACGGCTGGCAACGGTATCGCTGATGGCACTGATGGATTCATACACATTGGTATCGTCGGCATAGAGCGCCTCGCCGCCATCCGTCAGGCTTACGGCGGCGGAGCTGAGCACGATGCGCCTGTCCGTAAGCAGCTGCTGATAGGTAAAGGTCATGGGTCCCACTTGACAGGTCTTTGGCTGGCTGGACTCAAGCGCTTCCTGCGCCACCCGTGGCACGGCAATACCGTACTGTTGACTGAAATACTCAATCCAGCCCAGCCTTACGGCGGCATAGGCCACCGCCATGGCCGCGAGCAGGATGACGGCCGCAATCAGCGCGGCCCGGTAGGAAACTCGTTTCACTGGCTTCTCCTCCCTGACGGAGCGGGCGGCGTCCATCAGCGCGCGGCGGCAGGCTTCCGGGACGGGATGAAAGGCCTGCTTCAGATCCAGATGTTCCAAATCGCGTTTCATTCGGCCTCCAGCTCCTTTCTGAGTTGTTCCCTTGCGTTGTGAAGCCGGCTTCGGACGGTGGACTGGGGAAGGCGCAGCGCATCGGCGATCTCGGCATAGCTCATGCCCTCGGCATAGTGCAGCACCAGAGGCAGGCGCAGGCGCTCGGGAAGTTGCTCAAGCGCCATGGCCAGCCCGGGGTCCTCTGGCGGCACAGACTGTTCCGGGATTTCCTCCATGACAACGATGCGCCGGTGTCTGCGACGGGTGTCGTAGCAGGCATTGATGAGGATGCGTGTCACCCAGGTGCGGAAATAGCGGGTCTCACGCAGGGTATGGCGTTTTTCCCAGGCCTTCAGCGCCGCGTCCTGCAACGCATCACAGCAGGCGTCGTCATTTTGCAAAATGGTGTAGGCTACGCGGTAGAGCATGGCGTGATGCGTCTGAAGCTCTTCCACAAAGAAGTCCTTGTCCATTCCCCCGCCCCCTTCGTAACGTTACATCCTTTAGACGGTTCAGGGCATAGAATCGTCAGTGCTACCGAAAATTTTCTTGGTTCATGAAGCGTTGCCCTGCCAGACGGGGAAGAAAAAAAGGTACTCCACCGCCGGCTTTTCGCTCCGACGGGTTATTGGGCCGAGGCAAACGCTGGATCGGCTTTCCTAACGTCGGGCGGCACTAAGCCCCGCCGCAGCCCAGCCTCCGGGGACGCATGTTGGGAAGAAATGGGTTCGCCGCTTCGTTAAAATAATGGATGTTCCCATTCATTGCAGAAAGAAGGCAGGATCATGAGATGGAGCTGCTTATGCCTTGCGGCTTTTCTGGCACTGGCACCTGTCTGCGCATATGCACAATGCCATTATGACGACTATGATCCTGTCCGTTTGCCCGTTTCCGCGCACAATGTGGACGATTCGCTGCCGGTTTGGCCCTCATCGCCCACAGCGGAACAGCTGGTTTCGTATACCCAGGAACTGGCAGGCTGTCCCTACCTCAAGGCTGATGTCACGAACGCGGACTGGGAGGTGGTTTCCCAGGCGGGAGGTTATAGCGTATTTGCGTCCGTTGAGGGCAGCGGCCGTTATGCGTTCGTATACCTGCCGGACGGGCGGCTCGCCGCCTATCAGGCCGTGGATCCCCTGCCGCCGGTATCGCAGCGGCTGATGGCGCATGAAGGCTTTGAGGATGAGCTGGCGCGCTATGCCCTTGCTTTTCTGGATACCGTTGCCCCTTCCGTCTCCAATGCGGTGGAGGCGTTCGCCGGGGCCGAAGCGGTGAACCGTGAGGGCGTCATCACAGGCAGTCTTCGCGCACTGACCTTTGTGACGGGCCGTCAGCGCGACGGGGCGTTCCTTGAAATCGAACTGGAGCCCGTCGTGCGAATCGTCTCCTATCGCCTCGCGCCGGCCATGCTTCAACACCTATGGGGACAAAACCGGTTTTCTGTCAGGGAGCCTTCTCTTAGTATTCTCAACGACCCTCTGTATCAGGAAAAGAAATCTTTCATTCTTTCCCCAGAGGCGCTCCTGCCATCGGTCAAGGCTCTCCTCAAAAGCCATTATGGTGAAACGGATGCTAGCCTCAGCCGGTTCGATCTTCAATGCGAGCTGATGGCTGAAGGAGAGCCCTATGTCTGGCTGTTTCACCTTTGCTGCTGCACGTTTGGCGACGGTCTTTTAGATGATTATCAGGTTCGCGTGGACGCACATACGGGCGAAGTTCTTGAAACCGCCGCCTACGAGGACGGAAAGGGATAGACAAAGCCTCCCTGCGGCCCAGAGGCTTGCAGGGAGGCCAAGTATGCTACGGCCATTCAACAGCGGTCAGAGCGTGTGTCCGGCACCATTTTCCGCCTCCCCTGCAGCAGCATGGAAACGGTAACGATCACAATCACAGCATAAATGACCGCACTGGAAACCGCGGAGACATAAAACATGTCATTGGCGGCGTCATGCTTGCGATTCACCATGATCAAGGTATTCTGCAGCGTCAAGAGGGATACCAGCGCGTCGATAAAATGGACCATCCGCAATTCCCACACCAGAAGGTTGCTGCAGGGATTGCGCTTTTCCCGGCGGAAATAGATGGACGCCAGGATGATCTTGTAGGTCGTGTGCGCCGCCATGGCGATTGCGGGAACAAGTCCCATGGTGACGGGCGTAGCCTGAGTGACCATCAGGGCAAGAGGCAGCATCAGGGACAGGTCCAGCGCTACCATCATGGCAGAGCTGAGGAGAAAGGTCCTGTGGCGGGAAAGCTCCTTTTCCGTCTCCGGCAGTCCCTGGTTTTTCTTTTCCGTCAGCAAAATGCTGCCCCGAATCAGCATAAGAAGAAAATAGAATACACAGATGCTGGAATGCCAGACGGATGAATAACGCAGCCCAAGATACCCATGGTACAACGCAAAAAGCGCCGTGCAGGCAAAGGAAGCGCCTGCACTGACGAGGGTTTTGTACACGTAGTCCTCTCTCAACGCCTTCAAAAATGTACGAATATCTCCGGGCCTGATGTTATTCTCCATCCTTTGCACTTCCTGGCCGTACGCAGTTTTCTATGATGTCCGAAATGCTTTCAACCTCGTCTATACAGTCCCGGCGCAGCCACTCCTTGACGATCGCAATGATGCCTTCTACATAATAGGCGATGTAATAGCGGCGCGATTCGGGGGGATCTGAAATCTTGCAAGGATCGGGCCAAGAATGTGGTTTTTCAAATGCTCATATCGCGCATATGCCTGCATGCCCGCGGGATTGCGAAAGGCGGCCCGGTACACACGCTTGTTGTCCCGGATAAACCGCAGATATGGAAGAAGATACGCTCTGCTAACCAGCACCAGTTCTTTCAGATCCGCACCGTTCATTTCTGACAGGACGTCGCGTTCGCGCTGTGAAAAATAGGAAAGCAAGCGCTTATCACCATCTCAACCGTTTCATTCATCAGGTCTGAAATGGTTTCGTAATGCAGGTAGAAGGTGGAGCGGTTGACCCCGGCCGTTTCGCAGATTTCCTTTACGGTAATAAATTCCAGGTCCTTCTTTTCCAGCAGGCTGATAAGCGCTTCATTCATGCGCAGGGCGGTATGAAAATACTTGCTTTCCGATTTGTTCATAAGCCGCCCTCCTTTTTTCCGTTATTCAGCGGATTCACTGATCTCCCTGGCAAGCTGGAGAATCTCAAAGGCATACTTTTCCTTGCCGGCGTTGAGCAGCTTTTTATAGATGGGATAGTTCATGCCGACACCGGCAATCCCCAAAATCCCCAGGGCGATTCCGCATCCCATGATGACGGCGCTCCCGTCGCCCAGTATTCCCATGGAAAGGCACATTCCGGTCCCCAGGACAAGCGTCATCACGATTCCAAAGGTATAGGCAAAAATATTGGCTTTGTTCTTTGCCTTTCTGTCCAGCTTTTTCAGCGCAAGAACCTTGGAAGTGTCCTTGGGTGCGTATTCGTTGGCGATAGCCTCTGCATAAATCTTATCGGTGTTCATCGTGTAATCCCCTTTCAATCTTGTTCAGCCCTTGCTGACAATAGAATCATAAGGGATACTCACGCCTGAGGGAACAACACAGATGCAGTTTTGTGACGATTTCTGCGCTTTTGCTGCTGTGGCCCACGCTCCGCAGCAGCGCGCGGCAAAAAGCGGATGATATGAAAAAATCTCAATTCTGATACATCATATCAAAATTGAGATCTTTCTTGGTCTGGGTGAGAGGATTTGAACCTCCGGCCTCTTGAACCCCATTCAAGCACGCTACCAAACTGCGCCACACCCAGTTATCTTTGCTCTTACCAGCAGCGCTTTCAGGGCACAGGTGATATTATACCTGCCTTCCCCATGGTTGTCAAGCATTTCTTTTTGCATTTTCCCGAATTTTTTTCGAAAGGCGCGCCGAAAAAAATAGGCGAATTTTGTGAAAAACAATATTGACATTGTACGATGATTGTGGTTTAATATTCTCCGCTTTGAAGTTTACTATTTCTAAACTTGCTGTCAGGTACGGTCAGGGATGGCTCCCTGCCCATCAAGGAGGTCAGCGCCATGGAGATCGGTGAACGGCTGCGCGAATTGCGCATCCAACGGGGCCTTACCCAGGAGGAACTCGCCGACCGCTGCGAGCTGAGCAAAGGGTTTATCTCCCAGGTAGAGCGGGAACTTGCCTCACCCTCCATCGCCACGCTCAAGGACATGCTGGAATGCCTTGGCGTTACGCTGCAGAGTTTTTTCAGCGACGACAGCGCCGAAAAGGTGGTTTTTGCCCCGCAGGACATGTTTGAAAAAGAGGACGAAGAATCCGGGCACAAAATTACCTGGCTTGTGCCGGACGCTCAGAAAAACAGCATGGAACCCATCTTGCTGGAGCTGTCGCCCGGCGGCAAAAGTCCGGTGCTTCCTCCGCTGGAAAGCGAGGAATTTGGCTATGTGCTGCGCGGACAGGTCACTCTGGTGGCGGGCAAGCGCAGCTACACGGTAAAAAAGGGCGACAGCTTTTGTCTGCGTCCCAGCGCCACGCATTATCTGGAAAACGTGAGTGCCCGACCCGCCGCCGTGCTGTGGGTTTCTACACCGCCCAGCTTTTGATATCCATTCTCAAACGAAGGAGAACGCGGCCATGATTGACAAGCAGCATCTCATCGACCTCAAGGGCGTATCCAAGGAGTTTGACGGCACGAGGGTCCTGAGCAACATCGACCTGTATGTGCGCAGAAAGGAGTTTGTGACTCTGCTGGGCCCCAGCGGCTGCGGCAAGACGACCACGCTGCGCATCATCGGCGGCTTTGAATATCCCACGGAAGGCACCGTGCTCTTTGAGGGCCGCGACATCACCGACCTGCCGCCCTACAAGCGCCGCGTCAACACGGTCTTTCAAAAATATGCGCTGTTTCCCCACCTGAACGTTCAGGAAAACATCGCCTTTGGCCTCAAGATTGCCAAGGTGCCGCGCGATGAGATCAAAAAGCGTGTGGACCATATGCTGGATCTGGTAAATCTGAGCGGCTATGGCAAGCGCAGCGTAGATCAGCTTTCCGGAGGCCAGCAGCAGCGCATCGCCATCGCCCGCGCGCTGGTCAACCATCCGGAGGTGCTGCTGTTGGACGAGCCCCTTGGCGCGCTGGATTTAAAGCTGCGCAAGGAAATGCAGCTGGAGCTGAAAAGCATGCAGCAGCGCCTGGGCATCACATTTATCTACGTAACGCACGACCAGGAGGAAGCGCTCACCATGAGCGATACCGTGGTGGTCATGCGCGACGGCCACATTTTGCAGATCGGCGACCCCAAACGCATCTACGACGAGCCGGTCAACGCCTTTGTCGCCGACTTCATTGGCGAGAGCAACATCCTGCGCGGCACCATGGTACGCGACGAGCTGGTGCATTTCAGCGGCAACGACTTCCCCTGTGTGGACTCCGGCTTCGGCGAAGATGCGCCGGTAGACGTGGTGGTGCGTCCGGAGGACATCATGCTCGTGGGCGAGGACATCGGCCAGATCAGCGGCGTGGTCAAGAGCGTCTTGTTCAAGGGCGTTCATTATGAAATGATGATCGATACCGGCGAAACGGTTTTCAAGGTGCATTCCACCGTCATGCAACCCCAGGGCTCTCGCGTCGGCATCAACATCGTCCCCTTCAATATTCACATTATGAAGCCAATGCCCAAGGAGGCGCCCAAGGATGTATAATATGTCGCTGCCCTGGTGGGGCTGGGCGCTGATGGGCGCGGGACTGGTGTGCTTTGTGGCGCTTGTGGCGCTGTCCGTGCGCCGCAACCACGGGGTGAAACGCAGCCTGTTCGCCTCGCCCTATACGCTGTGGATGATCCTTTTCACCGTATTGCCCTGCATTCTGGTGGCCTACTATGCCTTTACCGATGCCAACGGGGCCTTTACGCTGGACAATTTCCGCCACTTCTGGGATTCCAACTATACCAAGAACCAGCTTTATGCCCAGATGGGGCCGGAGGCTGCGGCGTTCATTTCGCGCGGCACGGTCAATGTCGACACGCTGGTCTATTCGCTGTGGATGGCCTTCCTCTGCACGCTGATCAGCCTTCTGCTGGGCTATCCGGCCGCGCTGTACATGGCGGACCGGAACATGAAGATCGGCTCAACCATCGTGGTTCTTTTCATCATCCCCATGTGGATGAACTTCCTTTTGCGCACCATCGCCTGGATGAGCCTTTTGGAGGATCAGGGGCTGATCAACAACTTCCTGCGCCTGCTGGGCTTTGAGGGCGTGCAGCTGATGTACAATTCCGGCGCGGTGTTGCTGGGCATGGTGTATAACTTCCTGCCCTTCATGGTGTTCCCCATCTACACATCGCTTACCAAGCTGGATCCGCAGCTGGGCGAGGCTGCGCAGGACCTGGGCTGCAATGCCTGGAACAAGTTTGTGCGCGTAACGGCGCCGCTCAGCCTGCCGGGAGTCATCAGCGGCATCACCATGGTGTTTATGCCGTCGGTGACCACATTCTTTATCCCCCGTATTCTGGGCGGCGGCAACACCATGATGTTTGGCGATCTGATCGAAAGCAAGTTTCTCACCGAGGGCAACTGGAACGTAGGCAGCGCGCTGAGCCTGATTATGATGATCCTGATTCTGCTCAGTCTGAGCATCCTGCGCAAAGCCGATCCCGAAGGGGAAGGAGGCTCGCTGATATGAGAAAGCCAAGGCTTTTCTTCAAAAAGTTCTATTTGGCCATCATCATGCTCTTCCTCTATATCCCCATCGTGGTGATGATCGCCCAGTCCTTCAACGCCGGCAAGAGCCGCGCCAAATGGGAGGGGTTCTCCTTCCGCTGGTATGCCGAGCTGTTTCAGGACCGCTCCATCATGCAGGCGCTTCAGGTGACAATCGCGGTGGCGGTGATCGCCGCCGTGATCGCCACCATTCTGGGAACGCTGGCAGCCATCGGCATCTACAGCATGAAAAGGCGCCCCCAGAGCGTGATGATGACGCTGACCAACATTCCCATGACCATGCCGGACATCGTGACGGGCATTTCGCTGATGCTTCTGTTCCTGTTTACGAAGGTGGAACGTGGGCTGATTACCATGATTATGGCACACATCACCTTCAATACGCCCTATGTCATATTGTCCGTCATGCCCAAGCTCAAGCAGATGAACAAGCACAGCTATGAGGCTGCGCTGGACCTGGGCGCAACGCCGGGCTATGCCCTCACCCATGTAATCATCCCCGAAATCCGCCAGGGCATCATCACGGGCGCGATGCTGGCTTTTACCCTGTCCCTGGATGATTTCACCATCAGCTATTTCACCACCAGCCCCATGGTGCAAAACCTCTCCACGCTCATCTATTCCAAGGCGCGCATCGGCATCGACCCGACGCTTAACGCGCTGAGCGCGCTGATGTTCGTGGCGCTGCTGGTGCTGCTCATCATCGTCAACCGCCGTACCGCTGACAACAGCCAGAAGGCGTGACGCATATCCCCAGAAACTTTAGGAGGTACTGTCATGAAAAAGTGGTTGGTTCTTCTGCTTTCCCTGGCTCTGCTTCTGCCCCTTGCCGCTTCCGCGCAGGAGGTCGTCAACGTCTACAACTGGGAGGACTACATCGATGAGGCCGTCCTGGACCAGTTTGAAGAGGAAACGGGCATCCACGTCAACTACATGCGCTTTACCACCAACGAGGACATGATGGTGTCCGTCCGCGCCAATCCCGGCGCGTATGACGTGATCTTCCCCTCCGAGTACTGCGTCGAGCGCCTCATTGCCGAGGACCTGCTGGCCGAGATCAACTACGATAATGTGCCCAACATGTCCTACACGCTGGAAAGCCTGCTCAACCCCGACTATGATCCCAACAACGCGCACTCCGTGCCTTACATGTGGGGCACCGTGGGCATTCTCTACAATACCACGATGGTGTCCGAGCCGGTGGATTCCTGGGGCATCCTGTGGGATACCGACTATATGAACAACGTGTTCATGCTGGATTCCATCCGCGATACCATGGGCGTGACCCTCAAATACCTGGGCTACTCCATGAACACCCGCGATCCCGTAGCGCTGGAGGCCGCCAAGCAGAAGCTCATCGAGCAAAAGCAGAGCGGCGTGGTCAAGGCCTATCAGGTGGACGAAACCAAGGATAAGATGGTTGCGGGCGAGGCTGCGCTGGCTGTGATGTGGTCCGGCGACGCGCAGTATGCCATCGACCTCAACCCCGATCTTGCCTATGCCATTCCCAAAGAAGGCAGCAACGTGTGGGTGGACTGCATGGTGATCCCCAAGACGGCCAAGAATAAGGAGAACGCCGAAGCGTTTATCAACTTCCTCTGCCGCCCGGACATTGCGCAGAAGAACTGCGAGGCCATCTGGTACTCCACCCCCAACACCGAGGCCATCAAGCTCATGGGCGAGGAATACACCTCCAACACCACCATGAACCCCTCTGCCGAGGATGTGGCCAACTGCGAGTATTTCCATGACATTCAGGACTTCATCGCCATCTACAACGCCCTGTGGCAGGAAGTCAAGAACGCCAAGTAACAAAGGAACCCCGGCTTGCCGCCCGTTAAGCGGCAGCCGGGGTTTTTGTTTGTTACTTCATGGTAAGGGTGGTATCCAGCATACCGGCGATATTATCCACATACATCACCGTGGACTCCTGCCCGTCGATGACAACCTTGGTTTCCTGGGGACCCTTTTTCAGCGTTGCCGAGAATTGGCCGTTATCGTCCGTGGTAAACACGCCCATGGAAACCCACTTCACGCCTTCCTCCGTACCGTAGTTGACAAACAGCTCGGCCTGTGTGTTTGCAACAGGAGCTTCGGCGGCGTCCAGCACGGTAACGACGCTGGTGAACTCATCCTTGTTATAGTCGCTGATAACCGTTACGCGCCCGCTGGTCAGGGGATAGTACACATCGCCCGTCGCCTCATAAATTTCCGTCATGTAATTCACAGTTGCATCCAGGAACGAAATGGGCGAAACGCCGATGCGCGTCAGCTGGCCCGCCTCCTCGGCGCGCTGCAGGCAGAAATAACCGTCTCCGCCTCCCAGTTCAAACTCGTTGGTGCAAAGGATCAGCTCAACGTCCGAATCCTTGGTGATCTCCGTGCCGTCATCCAGCGTCAGGCTTACCAGGCGGCTGCCCATTTTGTAGGTTTCCGGATCAAAGTCGAGCGGGGTGGAACCTTCTTTGCGAATGTCATAGGTGTATACGGCACCGGCCAGATTGGGATAGCGGCCATGATAAGAGCCGTCCGCCGAAATGGCACCGGTTTCAGGGTCCTGAGCGATCAGGCAGGAAAGGCCCCATTCAACCGTTTCCCACAGCACGGCGCCGGTCGTCTTTACATATACGCCGCTGGGGTCCATGCCGGCGTTGAGCGACAAATCCATAATCTGCGCCACGGAAACATCGCCCGCGGGAATGGCCGTACGGCAGCTTCCGCCGCATACCAGCGATACAATGGGCAGATCCTCATATTCCGTGCCTTCGAAGTACCGCTGCGCCTCGCGGAGCCGGCCGTCTGCCTCCAGGGAAACGGCATTGGTTTCACCACGCCTGGCAATGGAGGCTACATTTTCGCCATTGCGATAGTGCCCGCCGTACAGCCCCATGGAGATATTGGCAAACACGCGTCCGGTAATGCTGTCCACTTCTTCACAAACGCGGTCCAGGTAGTCCTTGACTTCCTGATCCTCAGCATAATTTGCAAACGCATCAGCGGCTGTGATGGCCTCGCTTTCGCAGGAAAGGATGTCGCCGGTATTCGCATCGACGGTAATTTCAACATTTCCCACCGCAGCTGCGCCCGTACCGGAGGAAACAATCAGGGTATCACCCGCCTGCTTTGCATCCGCCCCCATCATGGACTGATGGAAATGCGCATCAATAATCACATCGATGCCCTCTACGTTTTCGGCAACGCAGTTGGAGGAGTCTCCGTCCTTGCCGACCACTTCGGGATCATAACCCAGATGGGTTACGCCGACGATCACGTCTGCTCCCTCGTCCTGAAGATGATCCACAGCATCCTGGGCAGCGTCAATAATATTGCCAATGGTAATCCCCACGTTTACGGCAGGGTTGCCAGTGGTCAATGTGGTGGGCGTGGCAAGGCCAAAAAAGCCAACCTTTACCCCCTCACGCTCAATGATGCACCAGTCCGGCTGGGTATCCAGCACCTCATCGCCCAGCACATTCCCGGCCACGACCGCCACCGGGCTGCCCACCAGCTCCTCGCCCGATTCAGAAATCAGCGAGCTGATAAAGTGCGAACGATTTGCCGTAAATTCATGATTGCCCAGCGTGGCCACATCGTAGCCGGCAAGGCGCATGGCATTGATGGCGCCCAGGCCATCCGTCATGGCCACATAAACCGATCCCTGGGTGAAGTCTCCCCCATCCACCAGAATGGCATTTTCGAATTCATCTTTCATCGTAGCAATTTGGCTGTATCGAATCATGGTTTCGGAGGCATCTGCAATGCCGGACCCATGCATATCATTGGTATGCAAAATGTTCAGTACAACAACGCCATCATCTTCTTCGGCGAAAGAAAAACCGATAACCGTGGAGAAAAGCATACATACCGTCAGGAAAAATGCCCAGATTCGTTTCATGTGTGGATACCTCCTATTTATTTTTGACCGTTCTTACGGGCCGTTGTGTATTATTTTACAAACAGCCTGTATAAAAAGAAACCTGATTTTTCATAAAGATATCCGTTTTTATGCATAATCGTACATTAGCTTTTTCCTGGCGCGCAAATTTTTCCGGCCGGCTTTTTTGCCGGGCTTTCATTCCGCGAAAAAAAAGCAGTCCGTATAGCTCAGACTGCTGGAAATAAACCGGATATGGGAACGCTCCCGACACGCTCCATGATCTCACGAAGCAAATCTTTGTCGGCAAACGTTTTTGGAAAAGTTGGGAGGGCTATGTCTTGCCAAGTGGGTTGCAAGTCCGGAGGCATGTGCGTCGCCTTCACAAATCCCGCACACTGCCGCTAGGTTTTGTTGCTTTCCATGCCCCCGTTACATCACTCCCCGAAATCCCTTGCCGATGATCTCCGTGGAATTGGTGATGAGCACGAAGCTGTGCGGGTCTACTTCACGCGTATACTTGCGCAGCTTAATGGCCTGATACCGGTTGACCACGGTGAGAATCACCGTTTTATCCTCATGTGTATAGGCGCCCTCTCCGTGCAGCTCCGTTGCGCCGCGTCCAAGGACGGTCACGATGAAATGAACAATCTCCGAGGGCTTTTCGGTAATAATCTGGAAGCACTTATGAACCTTGATGTTTTCCAGCACCATGTCCACAATCACGGATTTCAGCACCAGGCCCAGCATGCTGAACAGACCGGTTTCCATGCCGAAAGCCACACAGGCCGCCACCGTAATCAGAAAGTCCACGCACAGGAGACAGTTGCCGATGTTGACGCTGGTGTGGCGCTTGAGAATCATGGCCACGATGTCGGTTCCGCCGCTGGAAGCCTGCATGTTAAAGAGGATGGCGCTTCCCACCGCCGGAAGGCCCACTGCGAAAATCAGCTCAAGCAGGGGTTGGCTGGTCATGGGCACATCCATGGGCACAATGTATTCCAGCCCCCACGTAGCGCAGGACAAGACCAGGCTGGTATAGGCCGTACGCACCCCGAAAGAGCGCCCGAATACGGCAAAGCCCAGTGCCAGCAGCGCCATGTTGATGATGAACACGAACGCGCCGGCGGACAGGTTCGGGGCATAATGGGCCAGTATAATGGAAATGCCGCTGACGCCGCCGGTGGAAAAATGATTGGGGAATTTGAAAAAGTATACGCCTATGGCGATCAGCAGTGTGCCCACCGTCAGCATGACGTAATCCTTAAGCGTCTGTACCCAGGATTCGTTCTTCATGTATCCGCGCCTCCCAGCCGCTTTTGTGGTTTCACAGGCGTTATTTTATGCTATCATATAGATAATTGCAATCCCCTTTTCGCGTAAGGAGGTTTTTTCCGGATGTCCCCCATCTATCTTGCTTTTCTGGGTACAATGTTCACCTTTTTGGCGACGGCGCTGGGCGCCGCCACGGTTTTCTTTTTCAAAAAAGATATCCCGCACGGCATGCAGCGGGCCTTCCTGGGCTTTGCCGCGGGGGTGATGATCGCCGCTTCAGTGTGGTCGCTGCTGGTTCCCGCTATGGAAATGGCCGAAAAGTCCGGCGCGCCCGCCTGGCTTCCCGCGGCGGGCGGCTTTGTGTTGGGCGCCGTGTTTCTGCTGGCGCTGGACCGTCTGCTCCCTCACCTGCATCCCGGCAGCGATGAGCCGGAGGGGCTGAAAAGCTCGTTTGCCCGCACGACCATGCTGGTGCTGGCCGTCACGCTGCACAACGTGCCGGAAGGGCTTGCCGTGGGCCTGGCATTCGGGCTGGCCGGCAA
>ERZ779888.1810-NODE-1810-length-19716-cov-4.583541_pt1 | contig 19716 bp, 14 predicted proteins | sample MGYA00511245_ERZ779888 | MGnify/ENA primary metagenome ERZ779888 (study PRJEB29588, sample SAMEA2155255) | human gut metagenome | biome: human gut; feature: human-associated habitat; material: faeces | place: Denmark | collected 2008/2010 ... | reverse complement strand
AAATAATTTAATTATTACGCGCGCTCGCACGCTTGTATTATAGGAGAAACGTATGACTGGACAACGGAACGGATTGAAAGCGACGATATGTTTATTGCTTTTATTATCGCTCGCGCTTTGCTTTTTCGCTTGCAAACCGAATGACGGCGGAAACGGCGGCAACGTAAACGTTATCGAACCCGAAAAACCCACGGGACTCGTGTACACCGTGGATTTCGTGTCGAACGGCGGATCGAGCGTTTCGTCGCTTACCGCGCGCAACGGCGAAAAAATCAAACAACCTGCCGCTCCGGTGAAAAAAGGTTATACCTTCGTAGGTTGGTACACTGCTCCGGAAACTTTTGTGGAATGGGATTTTGCTAAGGACGAAGTTACTTCCAACGTTACTTTATACGCTAAGTGGAGACTGACCGACGACGTATTCGTCGAGGACGACAACTTTTCTTATTCTCCGTCGACGAGAGAGTGCGTTTATACCGTTGCGGCAACGGAAGAGAACCTTGATTTAACGGGCAAAATTTTACTCGCCGGGGAAAACGACAGATATTATTTTTACTACGACGAAGAATGTACCTCACCCGTAGGGGGCGAAACGTTCGAACTCGTTCCCGGGAAGAACGTTTATTATATGAAAGTTACCGACAGCGCGACGAATACGCTTTACGTTGCGCGTTTCGTTATTAACAGGGGAAAATATTTCACCGTTACTTTTTACGACGAGAAAGGCGGCAAGGTAGGAGAAAAGATTTGCGAAGAAGGGAAAACGCTTGCGTCCGCGCCCGAAGAGTATTTCCTTATCGGGTACGATATTCTGTGGTACGACGGAACGAAAGAGTTCAGATTCGGGGACAACGGTACCGTGGTTCACTCGGACGTGACCCTTCGCGCTTTGACCAAGGTCAAATCGTACTCCGTCGTCTTCAACGCCGACGGCGGTACCGTTTCCGTTACCGCGCAACGGGTTGAGTACGGAAAAAGGGTCGTTCTTCCCGCGGCAACGAAAAGCGGATACGGTTTCAAGGGTTGGTTCACGCAAGACGGAACGCAGGTTTGCGGCAATAACGGAATAGTCGAAGCCTGGAATATTCCATCGGACACGACCTTAATCGCGAGATGGGACGGAAACGCGGTCGAGTTTACTTACGAACTCACGCTTAACGGCGCAACCGTCGCAAGCAACGTAAAGAGCGTTGCGTCGGGGGACAGAACCAGTCTTAACGCGACGGGCAGATACGACGGTATCGTAAACGACGGCAACGGCAATTACACGATATACGTTTTCGGCGGTTTCTGTTCGTCGGACGGAACCGTCCTTTCAGCGGCGAGAACGTTCACGACCGAACCCGTTACGGGAAAAACGAAAATAATCGAAAAATGGTTCACGTTCACGGTGGCGGAACGCAATCTTAACGGAGAAACCGAAGCGGCAAGACAAACGATAACTTTCGACGGCGGAGAGAAGTTGCGTAGATACGGCAATCTCGACGCAGGCGACAAAATCAAAGCGACGGTAATCTGTTGCGAATGCGGCAAACATACGTTCGAAGGCTGGAACGGATTAAGGAACGGCATAACCGAAGCGGAATTTACGCTGCGTTCGGAATCCGTCTCTTACACCGAATGGAACGCGTTCACGATAAAAATAACGAACGAAATAAAAAATAAAACGACCGCGGAAGAACTTGACGGAGCGTTTAGCGGCGACGGAATGGAAAAACGCGGAGAAAACGCGAAAATAACCGCCGTTCCGCAAGATAAATATACCTTCGTAGGTTGGTTCGACAGAGAAGAAAAAATAAGCGGAGCGCTGAAGTTCGATTACGAGTTTATCGTTACCGAATCCAAAGAATTCAAAGCAGTGTGGACGGAAACCGACAAACTTTTCGAGATTAAAGGCGACGATAAAGTTTCGGTAGAAGTCAACGTGAAAAAAGAAAACAACGTCGTAGGCGGCACGGCGGCGTTCGTACCGAAAATAGCCGACGGCTACGTCTTTACCGGACTTTACGCGGAAGACGGAACTACCGCTGCAACCGACGGAAAGGAATTGTTTGCAAAACTTCCCGAAGAAGGCAAAGAATACGAAGTCCGTTACGAATTAAACAAAATCAAAATCTCGTCCAACGCGTTCGATTCCGGAGCGATAATATATCGTGTGGGAACGGGCGCGTACCGAACCGGTACGTCCTACGGCGGAACGTTTACTTTCGGCGGAATGACGCAGGGCGACAACGTCGTCGTCGAAGCGGAAACCTACGACGGTTACGTGTGGCTCGGTTGGTATAAAAACGGAAAAATATACACTACGGAAACGTGCCTGAGATTCGGTGCGGACGCAACGGCGGAAGACGAGTACGAAGCAAACTGGAAAAAAGCCGTGTATTCCGTTAACGTTTCGTCCGGCGTTTTCTCTTCGGTAGAAACCGGTTCGCAACTTCCGGCAGGCAAGTATTACTCGTACGACGAAACCGCCGGGACGTTTACGCTATGCCAGGCAGGCGCGGCGGATAAAACGAAAACGTATTATTCCTATGCGGAAAACGCAACGAACGGCGGCAAACAGTACGTAAGTTCTTACCGCACGAGTACGGAAACCGGAGAATTCGTCACGCTGTCCGCTACGGTAAACGATGGGTATCGCTTCGACGGTTGGTACGACGAAAACGACGATCTTATTACGTTCGACCTGTCGTTCACGTTCTCGGTGCGCAGACTGAAATCGGGTTACGAAGCAAAATATACGAAGATCGACGAAGACAAATACGAAATCAAAGTTTCCGCGTATAACGGAACGGTTTCCGAACCCGCACCCAAAGCGGGAACCGTAGGCTTTTACGCTTACAAGACCGTAATAAGCGGAGTCGTTACCGAATATTGCAAAATTACGGTAAAAACAAACAAAAACGCAGTAGGCGAAAGCGGCGAACTAAGGGGATACAACTATCTCGGACTGTATCCTGCGTCGTCGGACGCCGAATGGACGGCGGTAATAAACACTTCTCCGCTCGGAGTGCAAACGAGAACGCAAGAACAGATCGCGGCGTTCGAGTTTACGTACTTGGTAAACGTGGCGGAACTCAGAAAAACCGAAAGCAGGAAGAGTTATCTCGCCGTGTGGAGAAAAGGAAAAGTAACCGACTACTACGTCACGGCGGAAATCGTAAACGAAAATTCTGCCGCCGGCGACGCGTACTATATGGCGTACGGCGGAAGAATAATTTTAGTCGCCGAACCGAAAACCGGTTACGTCTTCGCAGGTTGGGAAACCGCCGCGGGAACGACCCACGAATACGTTTGGGAAACCGGTAACGACGGATCCGGACAGTCCTATAAGGCGAAGTGGACGGCGATTAACGAAAGCGGAAACAACGCGAAAATCAACGTTAAATACGCTACCGGCAATCCCGGCGGAACGTACGCGACGACCGCTTTAACCAACGATAAAAACGACGACGAGTTCGTTTTGTCCGCAATAACGAACGACGGGTTCGTTTTCTTGGGTTGGTACGCCACGTTCAAGACGGATTTAAGCGCGGCAAACGCAGGAGCGGCTACCGAAACGAAAAACGCTTTGGTTTATCTCGGAGAAAAATTCTCATTGACGAGAACGTTCGTTAAGTACCCCGATCCGCAAAACGACGGCGAGTATATCACGTATAAAGCCGTCGCTTTCTTCTCGGAAGAAACGGGAGAAACGGTATATCTAGTATCCGACGAGTTCGAGTTCGAACCCCGTTGGAGAAAAACCGACGCTTCGATACAAGTCGATTCGGTCGGCGAAAGCGAAATAACCGGGTTTACCGTGTACGAAGACGGCAAAAACACTACGTACTACCGCATAAGAATACGCTCGGATATAGAATACGGAATTAACGGCGCGGCGTGGTACGGCGGCAAGTTCTTCGACGGTTGGTACGACGAAGACGGCGAAAAAATAAGCGGCGATTACGAAATAATCGTAAGAGAAGACAATTTGCGCGGTTATTATAAAGTCGTTTGGAGCGAACTGAACGTAAACGTCGAAATAACGTCGAACGGGGAAAGTTCGGGCGGAAGTACCGCAACTTACGCGTTCTATCTCGACGGAAAGAATTTGCACGTGATATTTATGGCGACTTGCGCCGACGGTTACTACTTTATGGGTTGGGAAGACGAAACGACGTCGCCCGGCACGATAAAGAGTTATAACTTAGCCTACGACCTTAATCTCGGCGAATTCGACAGAGAAAAAGAATACGATTACGCGTTCAGAGCAATGTTCGGAAGAATAAGCGACGCGGACAAACCCGGAGCGAGATACGAAGAAGAATCCGGTACGCCCGCTTCTCCGTCGATCAACGGAGTTTTACGCTCGGAAGACGGACAACAATACTTTACCGTAACCGCAAAGAAAATCAAAGGCTACGCGTTTTTGGGTTGGAAATATAAATCCGATCTGACTTCGACGGATAAGTACGTTTCGAGAGATATGACCTATTCGTACGGAGCGGAAGATACGTCGGAATCGCTCACCGCCGTTTATAAACAAATAAACTATATCGACGGTTATACCGAATTCATTACGGAAACCAACAAAAAGTTTGTCGAATACGTCAATTCTTACGGGTATTACACCTCGGAAGGCACGCTCGTTATCGAAGTGGAAGTCGATATCCCCGACGGTTACGGATACAGAGTGGTTACTAAGTCGGGCGAAATAATACCGTCTTCGATCGATCGCCCCGAACTCGTTACGGTTAAGAGCGGAACGAGAGAAATATACAACGGACTTATAGTCGAGTTTTTCCGCGCAAGCGAAACGGCCGGACGGTTTGTGGAAATCGAACGAAGCACGGACAATATTGGGTTCGAATACGTCGGATACGTCAGAAAAACCACGGGTTATGCGACCGCTTACGACGAAAGATGGACGTTAAAGACGACTTTCGACAAGAACGGATACTCGTTTATCGGTTGGTTCGACAATATGGATAATCTGCTCGAAATAACCGACGAATACGTCGTAGACGCACCGGAAACGAGCCGCTCCGTCAATATGAAGTTCGGTAAATACTCCATATTAGTGGAAAACGAGAATGAAACCGCAGGCGACGCATACGTCGAAGGATACGACGTAACGTTCAGTTTCGATCTTAACACGACCGAAGAAAGCATAATTAAGGGAGTGGGCGACATTCCGTCGCAGTTGCTTAACGCCGGCGATAAAATCGAATATCCGTATAACGTTTTACATAAGAACGTAGGAGCGTTTATGTTCGGCGGTTGGTTCGATAACCCCGAATGTGAAGGTAAAGAGTACGATTTCAACAAGGATATCAAACGCGACGTAAAGGTTTACGCTAAGTGGATACCTATGTCGGACTACGGCGCGGACGAAACGAACGCGATTTACGCGGACGGAAAGTACAGAATATTCAACGTCACCGAAGAGAAGAAAGATTATTACTTCGTCGCCACGATAAACGGTAAGTATACCTTGACCGTCAACAATTATTCGAACAACCAACGTACGGAAATTCTCGTCGGCGAAGTGAGCGGGGACGTAACGAACGAATACGTCGTCAACGATACGGCGGAAAAAACGTTCACGTTTGCGGTGGAAAAGAGCAAAGCGTATAAACTTTCGCTCAGAGCGAAAGGCACGGAAAACAGCGTGCAAATAACGCTTAAAGCGCCCGAAATTTCGATAAGCGGCAGACGTTCGCCCCTTGCGCCTTACGGCGGAAGCGTAAAAGCGGTGGCAGTACCCAAAGATTACTCCGACAGCGAAAGAACGGACGAAGCGTACGTTTTCGAAGGTTGGTATTGCAACGGCGTACTCGTCACCGATTCGCAGACGGTAAACGGCGACGGAGATAAGAAGTACGTGATTTACCCCGAAGTTTGCGAGATCGTTTCCGCGGATTATTCGAAGTATGCCGATATGTTCGGCAATATAGAACTCGTAGCGAAGTGGAAAAAACTTACCCTTGACGTCGTTACTTCGGACGCGGACGGCGGCAATATGAGTTATACGCTCAGAGTGGTGGAAAGGGAATCCGAATACACCGAAAACGTCGGAGCGAAATACTGGGCGCTCGGTGCGGTCGCGGCGACGAATTATACCTTCGTCGGATGGTATTTGTACGATAAAACGACCGAACAATTCGCGGACGAACCCCTTTCGAGAGAAATTAGTTATAACTATATTATATACGACGGCGACGACGCGCCTATTATCAAATGCGAGTGGAAATATACCGGCAACGACGGCTTGTACAACATTACTTATTCGATGAACACGACCGACGCTGTAAACTCGCCGTACAATATGGCAAGTTTCAACGCCGCAAGCACGACGGAAATCCTGCTGTATAATCCGCATAAATATTATAAGGAAAACGGCGAGATAAAGGGATACTACGTTTTCGAAGGCTGGTTCACCGATAAGGACTATACCAAACCTATAGAAAAAATCATTCCGCAGAACTATAAAGGCAACGTTACCGTTTACGCAAAATGGGGCAAAGCGGTTAAAAACGTGAGTGTGCTGACGGACGCCGCCGGCAGCAAATACTTCTATCTCGGAGTTTATCCGCAAACCGCGATCACCGACGAAACCTTTATTCGACAACTCGGCTACGACAACAACGTTTACGCCGACGCAAACGATTACAGAAACGAGTACAGATACTACTCCTACGACGACGGTTCGAGATACTACAAGATAAGCGATACGCTTTGTTACAGAGTGGATCCCATCAGATGGAACGTCGTTTCGACAAGCGACGGTTCGTCTTACGCCGTTTCTGCGTGCGTGTTGGACTATTCCGAATTCAGCGTGACTACGAACAAAAACGGCGAATTCTACGCCAACAACTGGGAGAAGAGCAAACTTAACGGAATAATGACTTCGACGTTTACGAAATCGCACTTTACGGAAATAGAAAAGAACTTTATCGCACTTGCCGATATGACGGTAAGCAACGCGCTCGGAAGCGGTTATTATAAGGATAAGGATCTTAAATGGGCGGTGCAAAACGATACGAGCGGATACTTGTTCGTTCCGTCTTACGCAGAAAGCGCGGCGTTAGGCGGAAGTATACGTAAACCCGTCTATTCCGACTACGCACTGTACCAAAAAGGCACGGACGGCGCAAACGGATACTGGTTGCGTTCCTGGGGAGATAAAGAAAACAAGGCAATGTTCGTTAACGACGACGGCGAGTTTATGTCCGACGTCGTCACGACGAAGAGGGGCGTAAGGCTCGCAGTGAAAATTAACGAAGAATACTGCGCAAAGTAAGGAGAATTATGAACGAGCGACTGAAACGTATCGTCGACGAAAGCGAAAGGATAGTCCTGCTTACAGGTGCCGGAATAAGTTGCGGCAGCGGTATTCCCGATTTCCGTTCGGCAAACGGTCTGTATTCGCAAAAAACGAACGCAAAATATACGCCCGAAGAAATAATATCGCACGACGTATTGTATGGCGACAGCGAAACCTTTTTCGAGTTCTATAAGTCGAAAATGGTTTATCCCGACGCAAAGCCGAACACCGCGCATATCTACTTTGCCGAACTCGAAAAACAAAGCAAACTAAAAGCCGTCGTTACGCAAAACATAGACGGCTTGCACCAAAAAGCAGGCAGCAAAAACGTGTACGAACTCCACGGCAGCGTGGAAAAAAACTATTGCGTGCGTTGCGGTAAAAAGTTTGGTTTGGAATACGTAATGCAGCAAAACGGAATACCGAAATGCGATAAATGCGGCGGAATGGTTCGGCCAGACGTCGTAATGTACGGCGAAATGCTCGACGACGACGTTTGGAACGGCGCGATAGAAGAAATCAAAAAAGCGGATTGCCTTATCGTAGTAGGCACGTCGCTTACCGTTTATCCGGCGGCGTATCTTGTGCAATTCTTTAAGGGCAGGCATTTAGTGCTTATCAACAAACAGGTTACGCCCTACGACGATATGGCGGAACTCGTTTTGCACGAAGACGTGGAAGAGGTTATTCGAAAGTGAAAATACGGGAGGAAAACTAATGAAAAAAATAAGACCGCTGTTTATCGCGTTGATCGTGGTTTTATGCGTATTTTGTGCGGCTGCGGCAGTCGGCTGTTCGGACAAAGACGAAATAAAAATGTTCGTATGCACGGACGTGCACGTCGTGTCCAACAAGACGATGACCGCCGAAAACTATCCGTCGCTCGAACACACGGAAAAACTTCGGCACGTTTCGGACGCGATTTTCCGTTCTTTTATCGACGATCTTATTAAGAAAAAAGCAAAATATCTGCTTATTACGGGCGATTTAACGGAAAACGGCGACGAAGAGAGCGCATTGGCGGTAGCGGAAACGCTGGCAAAAGCGCAAAGCAAAGGAATAAAAGCGTTCGTTATTAACGGTAACCACGACGTAAACGAAACCAAAAACGGCAAGCCGGTAAAAACGGACAGAATGTCGAAAGAAAAGTTTGCCGAGATTTTCGCGCCCTACGGCTACGAACAGGCTATATCTCGCTACGAAGGAACGCTTTCTTACGTTGCAGAGTTGGACAAAACGCACAGACTTATTGCCGTGGACAACGTCGAGTATAAAAACGACGACGGCACGATTAAAGACGGAATGACGGAAGAACATCGGCTTTGGATAGAAGACAGGGTAAAAGAATGTACCGAACAAGGCAAAACGCCCGTCGTTATGGCGCATAAACCTTTGATGAATCATATGCCGCAACTTCTCGAACCGTTTATGCGTTCGGCGGAAGACGGATATAATAAGGAAATACTTAGTTCGATTGCCGAATACGGCGCAAAAGTCGTTTTCGTCGGACATATGCATTTTAACGACGTAAAAGAAAGAGTTTTCACGAAAGACGGCGAAACGAACTCGATTTACGAAGTTATGACCAACTGCCTTGCTATGTACAACACGTCGTACAGAGAAGTTAAACTAGGTAAAAAACTCTCGGTAAAGAGCGTCAAAGCGGAAAAAATCAAGAGCGAATACCTGCCCGAATTCTTGCCGGAAAGTGACAGAAAATCGATTGAAGACGATTACCCGGGATACGCCGAAAAGTACCTGTTCGATTATATGGGAAGACTTTACGCCGGAATTGCCGACGACGGCGGTTTGCTCGGTAAAAAACTTCCGAAAAGTTTGAGCAAGTACGAAAACGCGTGGAAAATCGTGCGTGAAGACGTTATCAAAAAGACTATAACCATGCCTTATTACAAAAAAGACGAAACCAACGGCGTAAGTATGGAACGCACGCTGGAAAAATACGGATTGAAAATGCCGAAAACGGATTACAAAAACTTTACCGCGTTTGCTAATTCCTGCCTTGCCGAAGTTATACGCGGCGACAGGGATTTTACCGACGAAGAGTTCGCGGAGTTGATGAAGTATACCGTTTATCAGGTTATCGAAAACCTTGCCGCGGCGCGGGATAAAATAAACGCCTGCCTTGCCGAAACGGGGATAAGCGAAAAACTTGACTTAAACACAGAGTATTTATATAAGGAAGGAAAACTCGAGTGCTACGAAAGCAATCTTATGCCGATTGCGGCAAAAATCGGATCGGAAGCGTTTAAGGAAGAGGAAGACGATGACGACGAATTCATAGGCAAAGTAATCTTGTCGCTCGGCAAAGACCTTACGACGCTGAAAAACGAGTTCGTTAAAAGTCTTGTAAACGGCTTTACCGGCAACTGTATAGAAGGATATGAAAAATACATAGGCGATAAAGAACTTGATTTGGGCGGACTGATAGAAGAAGGACTTATCGGAACGTACCTGAGAGAGTTCATTGCGCCGAGCGAACCGTCGAACGTGAAGTTCGAAATCGAATTAACGAAAGAAAAAGAATAAAACTTCTACTTCTCGGAGTAAGAAAAAAAGGAGAAAGCAAATGGACGTATTACTTATCGGCTCGCGTGGAAGAGAACACGCGCTCGCAATCGCGTTGAAAAAAGACGCAAGGGTAGACAACATCTTTTGCATACCCGGCAACGGCGGTTTAGCGGGAATAGCAACCTGTATCAAGATGAACATTTTCGACTTCGACGGAATAGTCGAGTTCCTTGACGCCAACCCGAACATAGGACTTACCGTCGTAAGCCCGGACGAACTTCTCGCCAAAGGACTTACGGATTTGCTCAATTCCAAAGGACACAGAGCGTTCGGTTGCAGCGCAAAAGCCGCGGCGGTGGAAGCAAGCAAAGAGTTCGCCGGCAATCTGTGCGCGAAATACAAAATCCCCGCACCGAAGTTCAAAATTTTCAGCGATTATACTCAAGCGAAAAAGTATATAAAAACGCAAAGTTTTCCGCTCGTGTTAAAAACGAACGGCAGAACCGGCGGTAAAGGTATAATGTTTTGCAGAACTTTAAGAGAAGCGGAAAACGCGGCGTACGACATAATGGTAGCCAAACTTTTCGGTGCGTCGGGAGATAAGATCGATATAGAAGAGTTCGTTAAAGGCGAGATGGTCACTGTCACCGCTTTCAGCGACGGAACGCACGTCGTACCATTTACGGGAGTGGAAAACTATCGCAGAGTTTTCGACGGAAACTTAGGTATGAGTACCGCTGGAATGGGCGCGAGCCTTCCTGCCAAAGGCTACACCGAAGAAGTGGAAAAACGCGTGTACGACGAAATAATTATGCCTACGATAAACGCCCTTAAAGAAGAAGGTTGCGCGTATAAAGGCGCGCTTGCGTTCAGTATAATCATAGCCGAAGACGGCTCGGTCAAAGTAGTTGACTTCGTGTCAAGACTGTGCGACGTAGAAGGACAGGTGCTTATCCCCCTTATAGAAACGCCTTTGCTGGATATTTTCAACGCCGTCATCGACGGGACGCTTGACAAAATCGAAGTAAAGATAAAACACAGCAGCGGAGTATGCGTTGTCGCAACGAGCGGCGGTTATCCGCTTGAATACACCGCAAATCACAAAATTTCGATTGCGGACAACGTCGATAACGACGTTTCGTTGTTCCACGCCGGTACGAAAATCGTCGACGGAGAACTCAGAACGAGCGGCGGCAGGGTAATAAGCGTGGCAAGTTTCGGCGAAACGAAAAAAGAATGTGCCGAAAAAGTGTACGCAAATATCGGCAAAATCGCGTACGACGGTATGCATTACAGAAAAGACATAGCAAAAGACAGCGAAGAGTAATCGAAAGGAACGGGTTAAGTCGATTCCGATCGAAAAAATCGGGCTTAAATAAAAAAGAGTAATAATAATCGTTGCTCGGCAATAAGAATTAAACACAAGAAAGCAATTGGATTTAGCGATATAATACGAGTTTTATCGACCGAAAATATCATAAATCGACAAGTGCAAAGCCTTAAAATGTGAGGTGTCGAATGTTCGTGGTTCTTAAAAAAAGTCGAGTGGCGATAGCAATGGTTCTCGTTGCGTTACTCGCGTGCGCGTCCGTGCTTACCGCGTACGGAATCGCGTCGAAAAATCGGTCCGTCCAAGCCGCGGCAAAACGGAAAATTCCCGTTTACTCGGTACAAACGGACGAAAAAATCGCGGCGATAAGTTTCGACGCCGCGTGGGGCGCAGACAAAACGTTAAAAATTCTCGATATTCTCGACGAATACAACGTTAAGGCTACGTTCTTCCTGGTAGGTTTTTGGATTGACGCGTACCCGGAAACCGTAAAGGAAATATCGAACAGGGGACACCTTATAGGCAACCACAGCGCAAACCATCCGCATTTTAACAAATTGTCTAAAGCGGATATGGAAAAGGAAATTTCCGTGGTTTCTGATAAGGTTAAAGAACTTACGGGACAGACCGTCGGATACTTCAGAGCGCCGTTCGGCGAGTATAACGATACTCTTATGACGGTACTCGAAGAGCAAAAACTTACGGGCGTACAATGGGACGTCGACAGTCTTGACTGGAAAGGCTTGTCCGGTAGCCGGATAGCCGAAAGAATACTTCCGAAGACTAAAAACGGTTCCGTTATACTCTGTCACAACAACAGCGAGCATATACTGGACGCATTACCCGTCGTTTTGTTAGGATTAAAAAACAAAGGATTGCGCCTTGTAAGAATGGACGAACTGGTGCTGACCGACAACTATTACGTGGACAACAACGGAACGCAACATTCGGCAATTACTTAATTATGGGAGTACGAGAGTATGAATTATGAAATGATGAACAACAATGTCGCAACGCTTTGCGGCGTGGTCAAGAGCAAACCTGTCTATTCGCATCAGATGTACGGAGAAGGATTTTACGAAAGCGTCCTGAGCGTTCCAAGGCTAAGCGAACAACTTGACGAAATTCCTTTCACCATAAGCGAGCGATTGCTGGAAGGAACGGATATCGGGGAAGGCAGCACGGTCACCTTTTCCGGACAACTCAGAAGTTATAACAAAATGGTGGACGGCAGAAGCAAACTTTTGCTTACCCTTTTCGTCAGAGAAATACTTGACAACGACGAAACGAGAAACCCCAACACCATCGACGTGACGGGTTATGTCTGTAAAGAACCGATTTACAGAATGACCCCGTTTAAGAGAGAAATATGCGACGTGCTTCTCGCCGTAAACAGAGCGTATAACAAGAGCGATTACCTTCCCTGCATCGCTTGGGGAAGAAACGCAAGATACGTTAAAGAAATACCCGTAGGCGACAAAATCGCGGTCAACGGCAGAATTCAGTCGAGAATATATCAAAAAGTGGACGAAGAAGGCAACGTAAGCGAAAAAGTAGCCTACGAAGTCAGTATAAACAGAGTGGAAGCAATCAGAGAATAACTTATTTTACCGAAATGACGATAGAAGAAAACGTTGCTTTGATAAGAAAAAGCATAGACGAGATTAACAAAAACTGTCAGATAGTCGCCGCAACGAAAACGAGAGATAGGGCTACCGTAACTAAGTGTATGGCTACCCGAATGGTGCTTGCCGCAGGCGAAAACCGCGTGCAGGAACTCGTTGAAAAGTACACCGACGAATATAGGTGGGACTTTATAGGCAGACTTCAGACAAACAAAGTAAAATATATAATCGATAAGGTAGAACTTATCCATAGCCTCGACAGAGCGGATCTTTGCGCCGCGATACAAAAAGAATGCGTAAAGAAAAACAAAGCGAAGCAAAAGACGCTTATCGAGATAAACACCGGTCTGGAAGAGAACAAAGGCGGAATACGACTCGATAATCTGGACGAGTTTTTGGACGCAGTAAGTAAGTTCGACAGAATAGAAGTCGACGGACTTATGGCAGTCGCGCCCCTTTGGTACGATGAAGACGCGCTGAAAAAAACTTTCGACGAAGTGTACGAAGAGTTTTTCAAACGCAAGAACGATACGTTTAAGGAACTGTCGATGGGAATGAGCGGCGATTATCTGATTGCGGCAAAATGCGGCGCGACGATAGTAAGACCGGGACGAGCGATTTTCGGTGAAAGGAGTTACGTTTAAGTATGAGCGACAAGTCGGAAGGATTACGGGAAAGAAAGGAAATTATCCCCGTCGTTCCGACTAAGTTCGCAGACGTCGAAGACGTCGTAAAAAGGATAAAGAGAAAAGAGGGCGTGATAATCGACTTCGACACCGTTCCGCCCGCAATAGCGCAAAGAATGCTCGATTTTTTAAGCGGCGCAACGTTTGCTTTAAGAGGGAGCATTAAGAAAATAAAATACAAAACGTTCATTCTTATTCCCGACGGAGTTAAAATCACGTCGGTAAAGAGCGGACTTTAAGGAGAAAAATGAAAGACACTCAGGAAAAAATGACAGCAAAAGAGTTTCGGGAAGATTCAAAAAAATCCTTCGTTGCGGCAGTATCCGACAGAAAAAGATGGCTTACCTGTTTTATCGAACTTTTAATATCCGCCGCATTTTTGGCGGTTGATTTATTGACCAAACATTTTATATACGGCGCTTGCAAAGAAACCGGGCGGATAAACATAATTAAAGGCGTAATTTGCTTTGAAGCGGTGGAAAACACCGGCGCGAGTTTCGGCATTTTTTCGGGAAAAACCGCCGCTCTTACCGCAATAAGCATCGTTTGCGCGGTAGTTTTGTTGTTTTTCTTGTTCTATACTTACCAAAGGCGCAACCTGTGGCTTAGGAGCGCGCTTATCCTTATACTAGCCGGCGCGGTCGGGAATATCGTAGACAGACTTGCTTTCGGCTACGTCAGAGATTTCATTTATTTCGAACTTATCGATTTTGCGGTGTTTAACTTTGCGGACAGTTGCCTTACCGTGGGTACGATAGTGCTGATAATCTACGTTATTTTCTTCTATTCCAAAGACGAAAAAGCGCTTGAAGAGAAGAGAAAAGCGTCACGTGCGCTCGCGTCGCCTTCAAATAGCGAAACCCGACCGAACGAGAGCGATTCCGCCAAAAGCGACGCGCAAAACGTAGAAAACGGTGAATTATCTGACGAAAAAGATACGTTCCGCGACGACGATAGGGACGGAGAGTAATGGAAGAATACGTTTTTTATCCCGAAAACGAAGAAAGACTGGACGTTTTTCTCGCCGAAAAACTTAACTGCACTCGTTCGAGGGTGAAAAAACTCGTTGACGACGGGTGCGTTTCCTACAACGGAAAAACCGTCGATAAATGCGGATTAAAGTTAAAAGGCGGCGTCGTTTCCGTAGAGATCGAAGAGCCTGTTCCCGTTTCCGCAAAGCCGCAGGATTTGCCTATAGATATAGTCTATCAGGACTCGGATATAGCGGTGATAAATAAGGCGCAAGGAATGGTTACGCACCCTTGTACGGGTACTCCCGACGGAACGCTCGTCAATGCGATTATGTACAGAATAGGCGATTTAAGCGAAATTAACGGCGTACTCAGACCGGGGATCGTGCATAGACTGGACAAAGACACTTCGGGGCTGCTCGTTATTGCAAAAAACAACGCCGCTCATTTGTCGCTTGCGGAGCAAATAGGGGAGAAAACCGCAGGGAGATATTATCTGGCGGTGGTATGCGGCAATATAAAAGAAGATACGGGGACGATCGACGTACCTATTGCGAGAAGCACCAAAGACAGAAAAAAGATGGCGGTCGATCCGAAAGGAAGGCGAGCGGTCACGCACTTTACCGTCAAAGAACGTTACGGCGATTTTACCCTCGTTGAATTCAAACTCGATACCGGCAGAACGCATCAGATAAGGGTTCACGCCAAATATATAAATCACCCCGTTTTAGGGGATACGACTTACGGGAAGAAAGACGATTTCGGCTTAAAAGGACAACTTCTTCACGCATATAAACTGGAATTAACGCATCCGATAACGGGTGAGAGAATGGTCTTTACCGCTCCGCTCCCCAATTATTTCGAAAAAGTTCTGACGTCGTTAAGAAATAAAAACGGCATTAAATAAGACGATCCTTCATACAATCAAGATATGAAAACTTATTTTGAAGAAACGCTCGAGAGAGCGGGTCTTGCGCTAGGCGATTACGGCAGTAGAATTACGTTTTTGGAGTTTTGCGGCGTGATTATCGAAGGGCATAAAGGACTGTACGACTATTTACCCGAATGCGTCGCAGTGCGTGTCGGCAAGAAAAAAGTCGTGATAAAAGGCAAAAATTTAACGGTAAAAGACCTTAGCAAAGACGAACTCGTAGTTTGTGGCAAAATCAGCGGAATGGAAGTGGAAAATGTTTGACTACATCACTTACGAAACCGAAGGACAGGTTTCTTTTATCGTAAATTTAATGTTTTTTGCCGATATAGAAATAAAAAGAGTTAAACAAACGGACAAATATTGCCGATTCAGCGTTAAAAGCAAATTTGCCGATAAAGCGGAAGAAATTCTGAAAAAACACGAAAAAGAATACAAAATCGTCAAAAACCGCTCGATTAAGAGTTTTGCCTTAAAGAACGCGCAAAGGTTCGGTCTGTACGTCGGACTTGCGCTCGTCGTTACCGTACTCGTTATTTTTTCGGAAACGGTAACCGAACTGAAAATCGGCGGAACTTCGCTTGTCGATAAGGAAACGGTGGAAAAAGCGACGACTTCTCTGTACCCCTTGCCGTCGAAGAAAAAGGAAATAGACCTGGACTTAATAGAGAAAAAACTTATCTCGATCGACGGTATATCCAACGCTTCGTTGCAAATAAAAGGCAACGTTTTGTATATCGAAATTTTAGAAGAACTCGAAAAACCTGACGTAGTGGATTATAACGATAAATCGCCGAAAACTTCGAAATACGACGGCGTGGTCGAAAAGGTGGTCGTGTATAGCGGAACGCCCGCCGTCAAGAAAGGCGACGTAATAAAAAAAGGGGATACCCTTATTTTGCCGACGAAAACTTTTGCCGACGGAGAAAAACACGAAGTCTGCGCTTTGGGTGACGTATACGGCAGGATATGGATATCCGAACACTACGTAGTTACGCCGACGGTAAAAACGAACGAGCGCACTGGAAAAAAGAAAAGTTACTTAATCCGCTCTCGTTCGGACGGCAATCCGAAACCGCCGTATAAGTCTTACGAAACGCAAATTATCGAAAATTATTCCGTCGCGAATTTGCCCCAAATGCGAAAAATCACATACTACGAAACCCGCGAGATCGAGAGAGAATTCGATTATTCGAAGGAAAAAGAAAAGTTGATCGAAGAGAAAACGGCTGCGCTCGAAAAGCAAATCCCCGAAGGAGCGGAGAAAGTGAGAACGTGGTATACGGAAAAAACACTGGACAAAAACGTCGTTTTGGATATATACTATGAAATAATAGTATTATTAACCGAATAGGCGTGCGTATAAGGACAATTCGTTTGTCGGCGCGTATGTCGGTTTACGGCGAGGACAACCGAATGAAAACCAAACAATTTTTACACGAGACGAAACGACTTTCGCCCGAAGAAACGAAAAAGAGAAATGCCAACGTAGTTAAGGCGGAAATACTTTTTCTGGCGTTTTCTTTTGCTATGCCGTTTATTATGGCTCTGTTGTATTCGCTCGTTTCGAATGCGACGCTTGCCGAAATTTTTGCGAGCGCGTACAGGTTTGCGGTTCTGGGCGGTATGTTGTTCTTCGCGCTTAACGCAATAGGCGCGTTCTACTTTTTCGGTCACAGACCTACCGATTGTTTTGGCAAAGAAATTACAGTTATTCTCGTAGCGATTTTTATCGGGTTCGATTTATCTACGATTTTCGCAGGATTTATCTCGATTTATATCGTGCCGATCTGCTTCGTAGGGTTTATCATCGCTTTGCTTATCGATAACAAACTTGCGTTGTACGTCAACACGATCAGCGTTGCGGCGTTCTATTTTTGCTACGCCGCCGTCCGCGGCTCGTTCGACGCGTCCAACGTTTTGGCTGCCGTTCTTACTCAGGCGGTAAGCGGTTGCTTCCTTATCCTTCTGAGCAGAAAAGTTTATACTCGTATGTCGTTCTTTATCGACAGCGTTATCGTCGGATTTTTAGTAGCGTTTCCGATAGCGTTTTTATCCGGACTTATCCTTCCGCCCTTCGACGCGCTCGAAGCGTTGAAAGACGGCATCTGGTCCACCGTTTCCATACTGGCAAGTCTGGGAATATTTATGGTGCTTTTGCCCGTGTTCGAGTATTTGTTCAGTATGTACAGCAACTTCAGACTGGACGAACTTTGCACCCCGGACGCTCCGCTTATGGCGCGACTTGCCAAAGAGGCTCCGGGAACGTATAACCATTCGCTCGCAATGGCGAACCTTGCTCAGGCGTGCGCCAAAGCGATAGGAGAAAACGCAACTCTTGCGAGAGCGGGCGCGTGCTATCACGACATAGGCAAACTGCGTAACCCCATCTGCTTTACCGAAAATCAGACGGATTACAACCCCCACGACGATTTTATACCCGAAGTCAGCGTTTCGCTGATAACCAGACATACTCACGACGGCGCGAAAATGATACGACAGGCAGGACTTCCCGAATGTCTTGCGAAAATCGCCGAAGAACACCACGGCAAAACGACGGTCGGGTTCTTCCTTAACAAAACGCGCGGATTTACCGACGAACAGATCGCAAACAGCGACTTCAGTTACGACGGACCGAAACCGTCCACGAAAATCAGCGGACTGATTATGATAGTCGACACCGTCGAGGCTGCGACGAGAGCGCAGGGTGTGGATAAAGATATCCGCAATTTCACCGCGTTTATCCATAAACTCATTATGAGCAAAATGGATTCCGGGCAGTTCAGCGAGTGTCCGCTTACGTTAAAAGACTTGCAAATAATCGAAGAAACTCTGGTAAAAACCTTGCCGAGTTTGTACCATCAAAGAATAAAATACACGAAGTAAAACATTTTTAAGGACGATATGATAAACGTTTACGCAGAAAAACACGAAAAAATCATAAAAAAGACGGTGGACGCCGCGCTTAAGAAGTTCGGTATACGCCCCGTCGACGTCGACGCGGAAATTACCTTAGTCGACGAAGAAGAAATAAGAGAACTTAACAGAGAAAACAGGGGAATAGACAAAGTTACGGACGTGCTGAGTTTTCAAAATCTCGAAAACGTCGCTTTCCCGTTTGTAAAAAGCGATTATCCCGACGACGTTAACCCCGAAGACGGTTCGATAATCATAGGCGAAATCTTTATTTGCGAAAAAAGAGCGGAAGAACAAGCGGCGGAATACGGACACGCTATCCAACGCGAAATAGCCTTCCTTACCTGCCACGGAACGTTGCATTTGCTTGGGTTCGACCACGCAACGACCGAAGAAGAAAGGGAAATGACCGCGCTCACCGAAGAAATTTTAGGCTCGATCGGCATTACGAGAGATTATGAAGAAGAAATCACCGAAGAAGAAAAAGAAGAAAACGAAACTTCTTTCAGATCGGGTTTCGTCGCTATTATGGGCAGACCGAACGCCGGCAAAAGCACGTTGATCAACACCATAGTCGGCGAAAAAGTCGCGATCGTGAGTTGGAAACCGCAAACTACGAGAAACAAGATACTCGGAGTTTATAACGAAAAAAACACGCAAATCGTATTCATCGATACGCCGGGACTGCACAAGCCGAGAAACGCTTTGGGCGAGTATATGATGAAGAGCGCGAAATCCGCCGCCGAAGGCGTGGACTGCGTACTTTACGTCGTCGACTCGGAAAAAGGGTATAGCGACGTCGACAAAGAAAATCTTTTGTCTTTCGTTAACGCCGGAGAAAACGTCGTCGTGGCGGTAAACAAAGTAGACCACGTCACGCGTGAAAAGGTTTTCGAAATTTTGACGGAACTTAATAAATTGCAAAAACTTAAAGCAATCGTTCCCGTTTCCGCATTGAGAAATCGTAATATTCAACCCCTTATCGAAGAAATAGAAAAAATGCTTACCGATCACGTAAAGTATTACGACGACGACCTGTACACCGATAAAAATATGCGGTTTATGGCGGCGGAAATCATAAGGGAGAAAGCGCTTCGTTTGCTCGACAAGGAAGTTCCGTACGGTATAGGCGTGGACGTAACCGAATATACGGTAAGAAACGACGGTTTAGTGTCGATAAACGCCGATTTAATTATAGAAAAAGCCGCGCATAAACCCATCGTTCTGGGCAAAGGCGGAGAAATGATTAAAAAAATCGCAACGTACGCAAGACAGGACCTGGAAAAAATGACCGACAGCAAAGTGTTTATTACGCTTTTCGTCAAAGTAAGGAGCGACTGGCGAGGGAGCGAGTCTATTATGAAAGAACTGGGTTACGACTCGAACAATCCCGATTAACCCGTTGCGTCTGCCCACCCG
>ERZ779888.1807-NODE-1807-length-19723-cov-5.603874_pt1 | contig 19723 bp, 11 predicted proteins | sample MGYA00511245_ERZ779888 | MGnify/ENA primary metagenome ERZ779888 (study PRJEB29588, sample SAMEA2155255) | human gut metagenome | biome: human gut; feature: human-associated habitat; material: faeces | place: Denmark | collected 2008/2010 ... | reverse complement strand
ACGCCCCGCACGCAACCTCAGCGGATAATCTTATTTATAGTTAAGGGGAGAGAATATGCTCAATCTCTCCCCTTAATAAACCCCTCTTTTCTCATAATTTCCTCTCATATGGATTAAATAAGAAAATAACTTGAAAACGAGTTATTAACGTACATTATTTTTTAGTTAAGATGAACTTACAATTAAAAACAACCACCGTATAAAGCATTCCCCCCAAGGAGAAGCCATTCTTCATATTAAAAGCAGTCACCCCTTGTCGTGCGATGAACCTATGTAAGTAATACACCTAATGCGTAATGAGATGCAACGCTCGGCGGTGCCAATGTCCCACGTTGCCGTCATGCGTTGCCGATGAAAAAACTCTCGCTTTTTTGCGAGAGTTTTAGTTTAATCGTGATTTTGGGGTTCCTTGAATGCGGAATCGGGGCGCATATTTGCGGATAAAATGCGCAAACAGTTATTCTTCGTCGTCGAGCGGTTCTTCTTCGTCGTCGGAGTCGTCGAAAGGAACGTCGTCGTCTTCGTCGGGTTGTTTTTCTTCTTCTTCTTCTTCTTCTTCTTCGTATTCGTCGTCTTCGGATTTTTCTTCGTCGCCGAAAGCGTCGTCTGCGAATTCTTCGTCCTGCATTTCTTCGAGAGAGAGTTCCCAGTCGTCTTCGTTGGTCGAGTCGAGATCTTCTTCGGGTTCTTCGGGTTCTTCTTCGTCGATATCGTCGTTAAGGGAAGATTTTTCGTACTGTGCGCTTGCGCAGGCGGAACAGATCTTTTCGCCTTCGTTAAGGTAATTTTTGTGGCAAACGGGGCAGAGGTCGGATTCTTCGCTTTCTTCTTCGTCTTCGTCGAGATCCGCCGACAGGCGCGCGCCTTTAAGTTCTTGCTTGCATATTTCGCAATAGTCTTCGTTTTCTAAGATGTAATTGATTTCACAGCGAGGGCATTTTTTGTATTTTGCCATAACTACTCCTTGATAACGTCGCGGCATTTTTGTATTTTTTTTCGGTTGCCGCAATCGTGGATATATTATATTTACTAACGCGGCGTTTGTAAACTACTTTTTGCATAAAAAATCGTTTTTTTCCATTTTTTTTCCCTATTTTTGTCGCAGGTAAAAATCCTTGCCAAAAATTTGCCTTAAAAAAAGCAAAAAAGGTCTTGAAACGCAAGCCTCTTTATGTTAATATATAATTGATTAACCGTAAATATAGGGGCAGTATGCTCTTTATACCGTGCCCGGCACGGTTTCGGACGATTAAAAAGCGGAAGGTAAAGTATGGTTTCTAAACTGAAAAGAGTTCTGTTTGCGGCGATGGTCGCGCTTGTGACGGTAGTTATCGCCGTTACCGTTTTTTCTTACGCGCGTACGCGTTTTGATGCGGGCGCGAGGGCGGAGGCTGCCGATTACGGCTGGCAGCCGTCGGTCAGGTTAAAAACCGGCATCGACGCAAGCGTTATTTCTTCGTACGAAACGATCAATCAACCCGTAAGTCTTACGGGTACGGACGACAAGACGATTTACTATTTCGTCAGAATCGACAGCGACGCTCTTAAAGCGAACAATACTTTCAAATACACCAAATCCGCAACCAAACTCGAAGGGACGCAACTCGAATCCGCCACCTGGATTACCGTTTCTTCCGCAAATAAAATCACCGAAACCGAAGACGGCGTTCAAGTCGATTACCTTTACGCCGCAGAAGACGTCAACAACGACTTTTCCGGCTACGTTTACTTCCGCAGAGAATACTCCGTCACCGAAAGCGGCATAACGAAAAAGCAAATAGAAAACTATCCGTCGTACGTTGCGCTCAGTTATACCGTTCCGGCAGGGGATTACAAGCCCGAAATCAAAAGCGTCGTCGCGCGCGTAGCCGGCGGCGGAGAATATACCGGTGGCTGGTTGTCCGGCGGACTTACGTTCGAAGTCACGACCGAACTTATGAGCGGCGGCAAAGCGTTCGATTCCGCAAAGGAAATGCTTTTCTACTCGATCGACAACGGAACCAACTTCATTCCGATCAAGAATTCGAACACCGTACTCGTGGAAAACCGCGCGCTTAGTTCGGTAAACGTTATTTTCAAACTTACCGACAATTCCGGCGGCAACGAAAACAGATGGGTTTACGGCACGCACGCGGGCGAATACCCCGTTAAGATGGACCCGTACAAACCCGAATTCAGCGTTACCGCGGAAACGATGGATCTCGAAGGAAGAAGAACGGACTACGTAAGCGGTTCGTGGACGAGCAAACAGGTCACTTTCTCTTTGCAGAATATCAGCCGTTGCTGCTCGGAAGTCAGATACACCGTATCGGTAAACGGCAGAGAATACGCCGAAGCGTCGGACGTAACGACATTTACCGAAACCACTTCGGACATCAAGTTTATGGCGTACAACGAAGCCGGCACGTCTTTTACTTACAACACCGTGTTTGCGGTAAACATAGACGCGACCACGCCGGTAGCGAACGTAACGGCGACTACGCCCGACCCGGACGACGAAAGCAAGCAAAAAGTTCTTACCGCGACTAAGGATACGAACGGCACGATTTCTTTCGGGTTTGCCAACGGCAGTATCGAAGTTTACGCATATAACCGCGACGCGTCGGGCAAAGCGATTTCCAACCCGAGCGGAACGGAGTTTCAGTACCAAAGAAAAATAGACGGAATGTATTCCGGCAACTGGAGCGCAATGACGAAACAGGTTCGCTCGGACAGCGGCGAAACGGGTTACGTCCTTACCGCCACGTCGGGCGACAAGATGAGCGTGACGTTTACCTATAAGTTCCGCATAAGATCGAAAGCGGGACTTGTGAGCGACGAAACCGAAGTTACTTTCACGGTGGTAAAGAGCGCGTACTTAATCGAACTCGGCGACGTTACGGCGGAGATGAACTCTCTCGGCTGGATAGCGGATAAAGCGGTGGTAAGGGTCAGCGTACCCACCGACAGCGTACGAGGAGCGGACGGAAAATACGTTACGCCCACCGCAAAATACGATTTTTATTACAAAGCAAGCAATTCCGCCGAAGCGGAAAGCCGCGCTGCCGGCAGAGCGGTCGAGTTCCACGAAGAAAAGGAAAACGAAGTTCGTTGGTGGTACGAGTTCGACTTGGTTGCGAGCGCGGACAGCACGTTCACTATATACGCGCGTAACGCGGCGGGCAAACGCAGTGCGAACACGGAAACCACCGAAGACAAGATAAGAATAGACGTTCTCGACCCGGTATTCGTTATGTCGGCGTACGTTTATCCGACGGTTGCCATACCGAGCGAAGATATGATCGTCATCGACGTGGAAAACCCCGGTTGGGTAAACGGACAGATAATGCTCGTGCTTAAAGTAAGAGAAGGCGTGAGCGGAATTTACGTAAGAGAACTCGTTTACGCTACCGAAGGCGGAAAGATACTCCGCGACGAAACCACGGGAGAAATAATCTGGCAACCGCGCAACGTTAAAATGGAATCCGCCGAGTCGATTACCGAAGAAGACGCATACGGAGTAAGTTGGAACTGGAGCGTTTACAGAATAACGATTAACGCCGGCGAAGTCGACGAAAGCGGTTTTTATAACGGAAGCAGAGAGTACAGATACCGCGTTTACACCAACAGCGGAAAGTACGTCGACGCGGCGTTTACCGCCAATATCGACACTTCGGACAGAATAGCGATGACCGAGTTTACCGTTTCCAGCGGTAAAAAAGCGCAGGACGTCACCATAACGGGCGCATCCGGACAAAGATTTATCGACGTAACGACGGCATACGGTTTTTCCGTGTGTGAAGAAACGTTTTTGGACTTCACCACGAGCATAGACAAACTCGGAGTAGACAAGCACTACGTTTTGCGGTATCAGTTCTTTAACGGCGACGGAATGGACGAAAACCTGCTTATGCAAGCGGCGTCCTCCCTTATCGAAAGTAACTTCGTCACGCTGCGCGCGGGCAAACTCTTGCCGATAACGATTGCGGACAACGCCGTAGGCGACGTTTACGTCGCGGTGTTTATCGACAGTGACGCGCAAGCCTACGACGGCAAACGCGTGAGTGCCGGTCCGTACGTAATCAAACTTCATTACGACACGAAGAATTTGGTAATAAACTACGAACTTACCGCGGAAAACAGTACTTCGGGCGGAACGGTCGATCTTACCGAAGATATGCAGGCAGGCAAGTGGGTTAAAGGCAAAATTTCCGTTAAGATTAACGTAAAAACCAACGAAGAAGGCGGAGTTAAACTCGACGATTCGTACACGTTCTATTATATGTTGCTCGATTCGATAACCGAAGGTATCCCCGACGACAGATGGATAGAGATAGAAAACGGCATACTCAACGACAACGGCAGTTACGAGTTTTACGTTCCGTTCATCGACGAAGGGTTCTCCGGGTACGTTACCGTGTCGGTGTGCAACGGGGCGGGTTACAGATCCCGTCAGGAAGCGTCGATGGTGACGAAAATCAAGATAGACAATACGACTCCCGACCCGGACGAAGCGATTATTTACGATAAAGGCACGGGCGAAAACTACGTCGACGGAGTAAGGGGGGACAAGAGTTCGCTCTCGGTGAGTACCGGTACGGGTTCGACGACGGTAGACGTGTTCACCTATTACGGAACGAGCAAAATCAATCTGAGAAAGGTGGCGGACGCTTCTCGTTCGGAAATATCTTTCTACTATGCGTATCTCGGACAGGAAGTAACGGCAGTCGACCTTGCGGAAACCGCGTTTACCAAACTCGGCGGCGAAACCGTGGATTTGTTTGCGGCGGCGGGAATAACCTTGTCCAAGACGAGTTATTCCACGGCGTACTTTGCGCTTTACGCGGTAAACGAAGTGGGTACGGAAGCGCCGTGCGCTACGAAGAAAACCGGCGGAGTGATCACCGTTGCGAGCGTTTATCGTTTCGTAAGCGACCCGAGCGAAATGACCGGTTCGGTCGCGTTCTCCACGAGCGACGGAACGTACAGCGATCAGACGGGTATGTTTACTTACCTATGGAAAGAACAAATCGTTATTTATATGAGCGGTAAAGGCAGCGTTGCGCCCGACGGCGAAGAGAACTATATGACCGTTCAGTTCAGCGTGGACAAAGGTCTTACCTGGTTCGATTATCTCGACGCAGGCGCGACGAAAGTATGGTACGCGTCCGGCGAAAACAACATACCTCTTACGTTCAGCCCCGACTTGTTCGCCGATTACGTCGACGAAAACGGCAAACACCCGTTCGTAAACGGCGTAAACTGCGCGTTTATGTTCAGATTGAGAAACAAAGCGGGCGCGACCAGGATATGCGGCAATGCGTATATCGCTATGGAAAACACCGTGCCGGAGTTCAGAATAATCACGCTCGACAAAGACAACGCCGAATACAGGGGCGGAGAAACCGACCTTGCGAAAGCGCCGAGCAAGTGGACGAGCGGACCGGTTACCGTTAAGATAGAAACGATTACGATGCCTGCAAGCGGTATCACTTATATGTACTATCTCGAATACAGCGACGGGGCGACCGTGGTTTCTACCGCCGAAAACGGAACTTACGGTAAGAAATTAACCAACTATTCGTCGTTCAGTACGGACACGCTCGACGGATTTAACCTTAACCGTGACGCTATCCTTACGATAACCGCCGTAAGCAACAGCAGTTCGGAGCGTATCGCTCAGCAAAAAGTGAGAATAGCGGTAGACCAGATCACCCCCGAGTTTACTCTCGGCGGCGAAGCGTTCAACACCGAAAGCAGTCTGACCGAACTTATAAGCAGCGGACAGTGGACGAACAAGAACAGAGTCAGCATAACCAAAGCGAGAGTCGCGACCAACGTTTCCGAAGTAAGTTATTTCTATACGATTAAGTATAAAGACGGTTCGTCCGTGGAAGAAGTTCCCACCGAATGGAGCGATTCGCTCGGCACGATAGAAGTAAGCCGTTCCTGCACGTTTACCGTAACCGCCACCAACGGTTCGGGACTTACCTGCACGAAAGAGTTCGTGGTAAACATCGACACCACGCCGCCGGTTATTCGTTTCGACGGCGGAATGAACGTAATTCCCGGCGAAGAATACTTTATCGACCTGAGAGTTTACGTCGAAGAAGCCAACATCGATATTTGCGAATACATCACCATTAAGGACGACACGAGAGGATTTGCATTCGCTCCGAAAGGTTATATACTCAGCACCAGCAGCGTGGACAACTCCACGAGATACGATAAAAACGGCAAACCGTACAGAGGTTACGTCAAAGTTTACGTAAAAGACTACGCCGGCAACGAAGCGAGCATCGAGTTCTACGTACTGCCGTTCCGCCTTACGGTAAACAATCTCACCCTTACCGACGAGGATCTTGCGCAGGTAGACGCGTACGAAGTCGCGCTCAACAAAGCCCGTAACTATATGGAAAAGAGCAGAGTTTCTTACTTCGAGAACCTTATCTCCCGTCTTAACGACAGAGAAAACACGCTCAGAAAGGAAATCAAAGGCTATCAGGACTATTTGGAAAAACTTTATAACAGGTCGAGTTTCGAACTCAGAAGCGACTATCAGGAAATGTTCCGTTATATGGAAACGTTCAACGATTATAAAGTTTACGGACAAGAATGGATACAAAAAGCGATTACCGGGGACGTAACGAGCAAATATTACGCTTATTACGAAAACTTCAGAACGCAGTTCGAAAAACTCGACGCGTTGATGAAGGAAGTGGAAAATGCGGAAAATCAGGTCATCGCATTGCCCGCAATCAATATGGTAGAAAGGGAAGACTGGAACGATATTCTTACCGTTTACGACACTTACAGAAACCTGTCTATGGACCAGAAAGCGTGCTTTAAGGCAAATCTGTACAACAAACTTATATTGCTCAAAGAAGCGTGCGAAGTGCTGTTGCTTGTAGACGAAGAACTCGGCGTAGGAATAAACGGCGACTTTGCGCCCGGCGCGACGATAAACGTTACGCAATACGGCTCCAGTACGGAAACGTTCTCAAACGCTCAGTCGTTGCTTGCCAAGACGGTTTCTTCGACGAAGCCGAGAACGGTAGTTTCCATATACAGAGTTGCGCTCGAAGGAGCGTACACGCAGACGAGCGTAAGCGATATCACGGTTACTTTGCCCATAGCGGAAGAGTACAGAAGTTATATCTACTTCTCTGTGTACGAACTCTCGGACGACGGCTCGATGAAACTCGTAAACGATACGGAAATTCAACCCGACGGTAAGAGCATTCAGTTCAAAGCGGATAAACTCAGCACTTACGTAATGTGCATTAAAGCGGAAATGTCGGAAACGAAGAGCGAAGAGGGCGTTTACGGCACGATACTCGGACTGGAACTCGACACGAAAATGATTAAGTATCTGCTTATCATCGGCGCGGCGTTGTTCGCTATCGTCCTGCTCGTTGTAATCGTGCTCGGTATCCGTCACCGCAGATTCCTTAACAGTTACAACAAAGCGTACCGCAACTCGCTTTATCGTAAAGGCGTAAAAGGTATACCTAAGGGCAACAAGATGTGAGGGTGAAAAATGTGTTTTTTATTCGGAAGAAAAAAAATCCTTGCCCGTCAGCAAGCGCTTGAAGAAAAAATAGACAAACTTACGGAAGACCTTAAAAAAACGGAAAGTTCCGTTAAAGAAACCGTGACCACCGCAACCAACACTTCGAGCAATTCGCTCGTAGGCGGCGTAAAAATGACGCTGGACGCGGTTACCGCAAACATAAACAACGTGCTTTCAAACAACGAAAAACGCATTGCCGAAATGAGAGAATCGCTCGATAAAAATCTCGGCGAAATACGGCAGGACAACGAAAAACGGCTTGCCGAAATGCGTCAGGTTGTGGAAGAAAAACTCACCGCCACGCTCGGAGAACGGCTTTCGCAAACGGTCAGCGCAATAAACGAGCAACTCGACAAGGTAAGCAAAGGTTTGGGCGAAATGCAAAACCTTACCACGGGAGTAACCGACCTTAGGAGAATGCTCGGCAACGTGAAAGCAAGGGGAACTTTGGGCGAAGTAAGTTTGGAAAACATTTTGTCGAATATCCTTACCTCCGAACAGTACTCGTCGCAGTTTAACTTGTCCGCGAAAGCGACGGACGGACGAAAAATAGTAGACTTTGCGGTAATTTTGCCCGGACAGAAAGGGGAAGAAAAGGTATTTTTGCCCATCGACGCAAAGTTTCCGCTGGAAGACTATCAAAAACTCGTGGACGCGTCGGAAAAAGCGGACGCAGAAAAAACGGACGAATACTCGAAAGCACTTATGCACGCGGTTAAACTTCAGGCAAAGAGCATAAGGGACAACTATATTATGCCGCCGAAAACCGTGGATTTTGCCTTAATGTACCTTCCGATAGAAGGACTCTACGCCGAAGTCGTCAGAACGCCCGCATTGCTTGAAGAACTGAGAACGAAATACAAGGTTATACCCGTCGGACCTACGACGATATCCGCATTGCTTAACAGCCTGCAATTAGGGTTCAGAACGCTTGCCGTACAAAAGTCGAGCAGAGAAATTTTCGACCAACTCGTCAGATTCCAAAAAGACTTCGGAAAATTCGTAGAACTTTTGGGCAAAGCGCAAAATCAAATAGGAACGCTCGGCAAAACGCTCGAAGAAGCGACGAAAAAAACGGATATGATTCAAAAAAATCTCAACAAGATAGAAAGAATCGCTCCCCCCGAAGAAACGCAGACGATTTCCTTGACGACGATAGAGTAAAACAGGTACAAGTAAGGAAAAATGTTATTAGAAGACGCGGTTATATTGCGAATCGAGCAATTATGTATAGAACGGAAAATGAGCAAGTACGATTTGTCCGTTAAGAGCGACGTGCCGCAGACTACGCTGTCTTCGATTAAAAAGAAAAGAAGTACGGCGGTAAAGATAAGCACGATATACGGAATTTGTTGTGGTTTCGGTATAAGTATAGAAGAGTTCTTCGCTTCGCCGCTGTTCGATATGAACGTGCCGGAAGATTATCATTGAAATTTTTATTAAAATGCGTTCCCGAAGGAACGCATTTTATTTATCTTTTTTCTTAAAGAATATGCTTTATTTATTTCCGTGTTTGATTGCCGCCGAAACGAAACCGACGAAGAGCGGATGGGGTTTGTTGGGACGGCTTTTGAATTCGGGGTGGAACTGTACTCCGACGAAGAAATCTCTTCCGGGAAGTTCTACCGTTTCCACAAGGTGACCGTCGGGGCTTGTACCGCTGATTACAAGACCTTTTTTAGTAAGTTCTTCGCGGTACTCGTTGTTAAATTCGTAGCGGTGACGGTGTCTTTCGGAGATGTTTTCACTGCCGTAACAATCTGCCATTTTAGTACCGGGCGCAACTTTGCAGGGGTATGCGCCGAGTCGCATCGTGCCGCCTTTTATTACGCCGTGTTGATCGGGCATAAGGTCGATGACGAGATGTTTTCCGTTTTCGTCGAATTCTCTGCTGTTGGCGTCCGGGTATCCCAAAACGTGTCTTGCGTATTCTATAACGGCAATTTGCATACCAAGACAGATACCGAAGTAAGGCACGCCGTTTTCACGGGCGTAGCGGCAAGAGCAGATCATACCTTCTATTCCTCTGTCGCCGAAACCGCCGGGGACGATTATTCCGTCGCATCCGTCGAACACTTTTTTTGCGGTTTCGTCGGTGACGGAATCGCTGTCTACCCAACGGATTTTTACTTTTTTACCGCAAGCGAAACCTGCGTGGTAAAGGGATTCCACTACCGAAAGGTAAGAATCGTGGAGTTTAACGTATTTGCCGACGAGAGCGATTTCCACTTCGCCGTTTCTTGCGTGGATCGCGTCCACCATAGCGCGCCATTGCGTAAGGTCGGCTTCGGGCGTTGACAAACCGAGTTCGCGGCAAACCACGTCGTCCATACCTTCGTCGTGGAGCATAAGCGGCACTTCGTACAGACAGCCCAAGGTAGTGTTGGAGATTACGCAGTCGTTATCGACGTTGCAGAACAAGGATATTTTTTTGCGGATGGAGTCGCCCACGTCTTTGTCCGAGCGAGTAACGATGATGTCGGGGTGAATACCCATTGCTTGCAGTTCTTTTACCGAGTGCTGAGTGGGTTTGGATTTGAACTCGTCCGAACCGGAGATGTAAGGAACTAAGCAAACGTGAATGAAAAGGCAGTTTCTTCTGCCGACTTCGATGGAAAGTTGACGAATGGCTTCAAGGAAAGGTTGCGATTCGATGTCGCCGATCGTTCCGCCGATTTCGGTAAGCATAACGTCCGCTCCGGTGATTTCGGCGTTTTTAAGAATAAACGCTTTAATCTCGTTGGTGACGTGGGGGATAATCTGAACGGTTTCGCCGAGATATTCGCCGCGACGTTCTTTGTTAAGTACGTTCCAATAAACTTTACCCGAAGTAAGGTTGCTGTAACGGTTAAGGTTTTCGTCGATAAAACGTTCGTAGTGACCGAGGTCGAGATCGGTTTCCGCGCCGTCGTCGGTGACGAACACTTCGCCGTGTTGGTACGGACTCATCGTGCCGGGGTCGACGTTCATATAAGGGTCGAGTTTTTGCGAAGCGACTTTCAGCCCGCGCTGTTTGAGAAGTCTTCCGAGCGAAGCGGCGGTTATGCCTTTGCCCAGTCCGGATACGACCCCTCCCGTAACGAAAATAAATTTTGTCATAAAGTATATCCTCTTTTATTTAATCTTCTTCGTATTGATTTATTATTTCCTGCGCAACGCGAACTCGCGACAAACGGTACCGCATAGCGTCTTGTTCTATCTTTTTATGTGCGTCTTCTTCGCTTAGCCCTTCTTTTTCTATGAGCAAACATTTTGCGCGGTTGACGAGTTTTACGTCGGCAAGTTTTTGCTTTAATCGCTCGTTCTCGTTGCGGAAAGCGTTAAGCCGTTTGTATGCCGCGCTCGCCATCTTTAACGCCGCCCAGAACGTCGCCCCGGACAAGGGTTTTTCTACGGTAAAAACGCCGTAATCTTCCACTTTTTCTGCGATTTCCGCCGCTATTTCGTGTTTTAACACGAGTATAACCTGATTTACTTTCGAGCCTATCACGTCGGTGGACAACTTGTATCCCGTTTCGTCGGGAAGAGGCGAGTTTATGATGCACAGGTCAAAACCGCGCTCGACGAGAATTCTGCGCGCTTCGCCGCAGGTCGTCGTAATCACAGGCTCGTCGTAAGTTATTTCCGCCAGCATTTTCGTGAAGAAATTCGTCATCACGTCGCTCGACGATACTATCAGGGTGCTAAGCATCGCAATTTATATTCTCTCAAACGCACTGCGGTTCGCCGCGTTCTTGTTCGCGGCGTATTCCGAGCAAAGCGCGGTTTTTCGTTCGATAAACACTCGCATATACTCTTCGCCGAGCGCTTCTTTAAGGAACGAACTCTTTTTAGCGTTGTTGATCGCTTCTTCCATCGTTTTGGGAAGAGCGACGGATTTTTCTATTTTTTCGCCGTTTTCTATGCCTTTTAGACCCGCTTTAAGGATAAGCGCAACGACGAGATACAGGTTGCAGGCGTTGTCCGGGGAAAGAAATTCGACGTATCTTTTGCCGTATTTAGGCGCAATTCTTACGAATTGGCCGCGTTTACTGCCGAATTCGGCAACGCTCGGCGCGCCGAACTCGCCCATTCTTTCGTAAGAATTCGGTATCGAGTTAAAAAACAGTTCGGTGTCGACCGCACGGTTCACTATCCCGGCAATGAAGTTTTCCGCTTTCGGAGAAAGTTCGTCGCCGAGAAGGGGAAGTTTGTTTTCCGTTAAACTCAGGTCGAGCGCAAGCCCGTTGCCCGAATGGTTTTCGATAGGTTTCGGCATAAACGACGCAAACAAACCGTTGCGCGAAGCGATGGCTTTTACCACCGATTGAAACACGGTGTAGTTGTCGCACGCTTCCAAAGCGTGAGTTGCGGCAAAGTTGATTTCGTTTTGTCCGGGACCGCGTTCGTGACGGGAAGACAGGGGACGAATACCCATTTCTTCCAGCGTAAGGCAAATTTCACGGCGCACGTTTTCGCCCTTATCGAGCGGAGCGACGTCAAAGTACCCGGCGTTGTCGTGCGTGTTTTTTGTCGGGAACCCTTCGGAATCGGTTTTGAAAAGGTAAAACTCGCTTTCCGTTGAGAGATCGCAACTTATATTTGCCGCGCGAAGGGAAGCAATCGCGTCCGAGAGTATCGCGCGGGAATCGAAGAAGACGTCCGATCCGTCGGCGTTTTTAATAAAACTCAAAAAACGCGCTACCCTGCCGTGTTGAGGACGCCAGGGTAGTATGTGAAGGGTGGATACGTCGGGGAAAAGCAAAAGGTCGTCGTTTTCGCAAGAACCGAAACCTGCGGCGCGGGCGGAAAACGGCACGCCCGTTTCCAGAGCGCGGGGAAGTTCTTCCGCCATTACGGACAGGTTCTTTTGCCGTCCGTCAAGGTCGATAAACGAAAGTCTGACGAATTTTACGTCGTTTTCTTTGATAAATTCGGATAATTCGAGGGATGTGTTCATTTTTTCGCTTTCCTTATTTTAGTTTACCGTGTACAACCGTTTGTACGGATTTGTCGAGTCGGGCGTAAGCACGAAATATTCGTCTTTCAAAAGTCCGTTTTCGTCGAGAGAAAACGCTTTTGCGTACGCCGTAAGGTGTTCTTTTATCGCTTCTATATCGCTCTGCGACGCTTTTTCGCACTTAACTTGCGGAGGTAAAACGGCGTTAAGACTGCCGCGGATAAAGATTTTTCCGCCGTGCATTCCTACCCCGGTGAAGTTGCCCACGGCAGAATAAGCGTCGTTTTTGTTAAGTACTACGATAATTCCGCCCGCCATATACTCGCCGAGAAAACTTCCTGCGGTACCGCCTATGATAACGACGGGTTTTTTCTCTTCGTATTCTTTAATATGCACTCCGCAACGGTACCCGGCGTCGCCTTCGACGAAAATTCTTCCGCCGCGCATAGCGTAACCGAGAGCGTCTCCGGCGTTGCCGTGAATAATCACTTCGCCGTCGTTCATCGTGTCGCCCACGGCGTCCTGAGCGTTGCCGAAAACTTCGATTTCCGCTCCGTCAAGGTACGACGCAAGCGCGTTACCCGGCGTGCCGTAAACTTTAATCGACTTGTCGCTCAGTCCGCACGCCAAAAACCGTTCGCCCGTGGCGTCCGTCACGACGACGCTATGCTCGCCGCAACTTCTTATCAATTCGTTCAGTTCCTTAAAAGGAATTCCTTTCGCACTTATTTCCATTTTACTCCTCAGACGCTTGTTCCGCAAGGATTTTTATAGTAAAACCGTATCGGACGGTCTACCTTTTTTATCCGCTTTCTTTATAAAAGCAAACGAATTTTTTTACTTATTCTCCGGCGTGTTTTATGCCGAGAACGGCAAGTTCTCTTTCGTTAAGTCCTATGCCTCTTAGCATAAGGCGGTTTCCGCGCAGCGCCTCTATACTGTTTATTCCCATTCCGCCCATCATTTCTTCGATTTCGTGTTTCCACCCGGTGAGGAGATTAACCAGTCTTTCGCTTGCTTCGTCGGGGTCGAGCCTTTTCACGAGTTCGGGCTTTTGGGTTGCTATACCCCAGTTACAGTTACCCAAACTGCAAGTTCTGCACAGGTGACAACCCATTGCGACGAGTGCCGCCGTGCCGAGATAAACGGCGTCCGCCCCTAAACAAATCGCTTTTACTATGTCTGCGCTGCAACGGATACTTCCCGAGCAAATCAAAGACACGTTGTCGCGGATACGTTCTTCTCTTAAGCGCGCGTCGACGCTTGACAAGGCGAGTTCTACCGGGATACCCACGTTGTCGCGTATGCGCGTCGGAGCAGCGCCGGTGCCTCCCCGAAAACCGTCTATTGCTATGATGTCTGCTCCGCTTCTTGCAATTCCGCTCGCGATAGCCGCCACGTTGTGGACGGCGGCGACTTTGACGATGACGGGCTTTTCGTAATTCGTCGCTTCCTTAATGGAATAGACGAGTTGGCGCAGGTCTTCTATGGAATAGATATCGTGGTGCGGAGCGGGGGAAACGGCGTCCGACCCTTCGGGAATCATACGGGTTTTCGATACGTCGCCCACGATTTTCGCTCCGGGAAGATGACCGCCTATGCCGGGTTTTGCGCCCTGTCCGATTTTAATTTCGATAGCCGCGCCGCTGTTAAGATAATCTTTATGCACGCCGAACCGTCCGGACGCAACCTGAACGACGGTGTTTTTTCCGTATTTATAAAAGTCTTCGTGAAGTCCGCCTTCGCCGGTGTTGTAATAAATACCGAGTTTTTCCGCCGCGCGGGCAAGCGCTGCGTGAGCGTTATAACTTATCGAGCCGTAACTCATTGCCGAAAACATCATCGGCATTGAAAGGTCGAGTCCGGGCGGCGAATAAGGAATGATTTTACCCGTTTCGTCGCGCCTTACTTCCTGCGGACGGGGACCGAGAAAAACTCTCGTTTCCATAGGCTCGCGCAAAGGGTCGATGGACGGATTCGTTACCTGCGAGGCGTTAAGTAAGATTTTGTCGAAATATACGGGGTACGGTTCGGGATTGCCCATAGAAGAGAGCAGTACGCCGCCCGTTTCCGCCTGTTTGTATATCTCGGTAAGATAGCGTTGCTGCCAGTTCGAGTTCGGACGGAACGTGTTGACGTTTTCGGTGATTTTAATCGCGCCCGTGGGGCAGGTGCAAACGCAACGTTGGCAGTCGACGCACTTGTTGCTGTAAGCAAGCATTTTTTTGCACTTTTCGTCGTAAAAATGAACGCCGTTCGCGCACTGAACCTGACAGATTTTACAATTTATACATTTGTCGTAATTACGTACGACTTCAAACAAACTAACGCCGTAATTTATCATTGTCGAACTCCCTTCGAATAAAGATTGTAGATGACCGGTTCGCCGCCGCGCGGATAACGCACGTTCGTCGGGTCGGGTTCGATTACTCGTATCGCGCTTTCTTCGCTGGCAATGTAAACTTTATCGCCCTTTTCCGCAGTTACGAGAGAACGTAGTTTCAGCCTGTCGTTAAGCGCCATAAGTCCGCCGTCGTAGCCGACGATAATGGAAAACGGACCGGTTACGAGTTGGGAAGCAAACGTTTTGCGCAGATATGTAAGCCGCGCTTTTTCTTCGGGATCGGCGCGTTCGATCGTCTGCCAGAACGGCGCGGCCATTACGTGCGCCGCTTCTTCGAAAGTAAGTCCTTTTCTTCTCGTAAGATAGTCTATTATGTAAGCGATGACTTCCGTGTCTGTAAGAAGCGAGCAGTGGTATCCGTAGGTTTCCATTGCCGAACGGTTGGCGTCGTACGACGAGATTTCACCGTTATGCACGACAGAAAGGGATAGCAAACCGAACGGGTGCGCTCCGCCCCACCAGCCGGGAGTGTTCGTCGGATACCTGCCGTGAGCGGTAAAACAATACCCCTCGTAGTTTTCCAGCATATAAAACCTGCCGACGTCTTCGGGAAATCCCACCGCTTTGAATATCCCCATATCCTTGCCGCTGGAAAAAACGTACGCTCCTTTGATATGCGTGTTTACGAAAAAAACGCTTTTCGCGACGAACTCGTCCGGGGTGAGTTGGGAAGAATCCAAACGCGTTTTTAACGGCGCGACGAAATAACGCCAGATAAGCGGCTCGTCGGTGATTTCTTTGATTTTTCTCGTGGGAATTTTGCTTAAATTGACAATATCGTAGCGTTTTTCAAGATATTCTTCACATTCCCGCTTAGAAACGGGAGAATCGTAAAAAACGTGAAAAGCGTAGTAATCCTTGTATTCGGGATAAATGCCGTAAGCGGCGAAACCGCCCCCTAAGCCGTTACTGCGATCGTGCATTATCGCAATGGATTTAACGATGTCTTCGCCCGAGAACCGTTTTCCCGACCTGTCGAAAATCGCGCTTATCGCGCACCCCGACGGATTTCTGAATTGACCTTCCAACATAACTTACTTCTCCGATAAAATAAAAAAGCGTCCGCTTAAAACGGAGTTTAATCCGTAAAAAGCGAACGCCTTTGTTCGTGCTTTTAATATACCACCCGAAAAAAACGATGTCAAGGAAAATAACACGTTTTACCGAAAAAGGAAAAAATTGCGCGGTTACCGATATAATGATCGCGCGATATATATATAACAAATGTGTAGTAAAATATAAATAAAACAAGCAAAACGACTCAAAAATCGACTTAAAAAAGTTATTATTTTTTGCTTGACAAAGAAAAATCGCTTTGCTATACTGTGAGCAAATAACAGCAAAGGCGCTGCGGGCTTAGTGTCCGTGGCGCTTTTTTTATTTGTTTAATCCGAACGGAAGTTCGTGAAAAGGAGATAAAAAATGGAAAAGATTTCGGAATTGTTCGGTTCTATGGTTTTTAACGACGCGGTTATGAAAGAAAGACTGCCCAAAGAAACCTATAAGGCGATGGAGAAGACCATTCGCGACGGCAAACCGCTCGATTTAAGCGTAGCCAACGTGGTTGCGAACGCAATGAAAGACTGGGCGACGGAAAAGGGCGCGACGCACTTTACGCACTGGTTCCAGCCGATGACCGGTATCACTGCGGAAAAGCACGACAGTTTTATTTCCCCGACGAAAGACGGCGGAATAATAATGGAGTTCAGCGGAAAAGAACTCGTCCGCGGCGAACCCGACGCGTCGAGTTTCCCTTCGGGCGGACTGAGAGCGACTTTCGAGGCGCGCGGATACACTGCCTGGGATCCGACGAGTTACGCTTTCATTAAAGATAAATGCCTGTGTATTCCTACCGCGTTCTGTGCGTACGGCGGCGAGGCGCTCGACAAAAAAACGCCCTTGCTCCGTTCTATGGAAGCGATAAACAAACAGGCTTTACGGGTGCTTAAACTCTTCGGAAACGATACCGTAACTAGCGTTAAAACTACTGTAGGACCCGAACAGGAATATTTTCTCATCGATAAAAAATTATACGAAAAGCGTAAGGATTTAATCTTTACGGGACGTACGCTTTTCGGCGCGCCGGCTCCTAAGGGGCAAGAACTCGAGGATCATTATTTCGGCACGATCAAGCCGAGGGTACAGGCGTTTATGAACGAACTCAACGTCGAACTATGGAAACTCGGCATACTTGCGAAGACCGAGCATAACGAAGTCGCGCCCGCTCAGCACGAACTCGCTCCGATATTCGCCACGACTAATATTGCGACCGATCACAACCAACTTACGATGGAACTTATGCAGAAAATCGCAAAAAGGCACGATCTCGTTTGTCTTCTGCACGAGAAACCGTTTGACGGAGTTAACGGAAGCGGAAAGCACAACAACTGGTCGATATCCACGGATAAAGGGCAGAACCTGCTCGAACCCGGCGATACTCCGCAAGACAACGCGCAGTTCCTTCTTTTCCTTTGCGCGGTAATAAAAGCGGTGGACGAGTATCAGGACTTGCTGAGAATATCCGTTGCGAGCGCAGGCAACGATCACAGATTAGGAGCGAACGAGGCTCCGCCGGCGATAGTGTCTATGTTCTTAGGTGAAGAACTCGAAGGGATACTTACCGCTATAGAAACGGGCAAGGCGTACAAGTCGAAAGAAGCCGTTCAGATGAAGATAGGCGTAGACGTTTTGCCGAAGTTCCCGAAAGACACGACGGACAGAAACAGGACTTCGCCGTTTGCGTTTACCGGCAACAAGTTCGAGTTCAGAATGCTCGGTTCCAGCGCGTCGATTTCCTGCGCCAACATCGTGCTTAACACCGCGGTTGCGGAAGAACTCAGACAGTTCGCCGACGAACTCGAAAAGAGCGAAGATTTCCACGCGGACCTTGACAAACTCATTAAAAAAGTCATTAAAGAACATAAGAGAATTATCTTTAACGGCAACGGTTATGACGACGAGTGGATTGCGGAAGCGGAAAAGCGCGGTTTGCTCAATCTAAAAACCACTCCGGACGCACTTCCTTATTATATAACGGAGAAAAACGTAAAAACTTTCGAAACGCACAAAGTTTTCACGAAAACCGAGGCGTACGCGCGTTATGAAATCGGACTTGAAAACTACTGCAAGGTGATAAAAATCGAGGCGAGAACGATGATCGATATGGTAGACAGAGATATTTTGCCGGCGGTTACGGCGTACTCGAAGAGCCTTGCCGAGGCGGCGACGGAAAAGAAACGTTTCGTTGCGGACGCTGACTGCGAATACGAAAGAAGCACGGTAAGCAAGATAGCGGCATTAAGCGGAAAACTTTATGCGGAAACGTGCGCGATGAAAGATTTGCTTGCCGCGGAAAAAGGAACGGATTACGAAGAAGAATCGAAATACGCAAGGGATAAGATCATTCCCGCGATGGCGAGAATGAGAGCGGCGGCGGACGAACTGGAAACGATTACCGCAAAAGAGTACTGGCCCTTGCCGACGTACGGAGAACTGCTTTTCTCGGTGTGAAAATTTTTTTCACCCGTGAAAAAGTTCGTTATTACTTAAGTTAAAACTACAAAAGAAAAAATACCTACGATACAAAAGATAAAAAGATTAAAGAAATACAAAAGAAGAAAATAGAAGGGGAGAATAAAAATGGCTGACAACATTGTTTCGTTTATAGAACAAGCGGTTACGGACACGGCGTTCGGGATATGGTTTTTGATAGGCGCGGCGTTGGTGTTCTTTATGCAAGCCGGGTTTGCAATGGTAGAAACCGGGTTTACGAGAGCGAAAAACGCAGGCAACATCATTATGAAAAACCTGATGGATTTTTGCATCGGCACGGTTGCGTTTATTTTGCTCGGCGCGGGGCTGATGCTCGGTCAGGACGCGCTCGGCGGATTTTTGGGAATTCCCACTGCCGGGATAATTACCGATTTTGCTAATTACGACTGGGCAAATTTCGTGTTTAACCTTGTTTTCTGCGCAACCGCCGCTACGATAGTTTCCGGCGCGATGGCGGAAAGGACGAAGTTCCTTTCCTACTGCATTTACTCGTTTATGATAAGTTTTATCGTCTACCCGATAGAAGCGCACTGGGTCTGGGGCGGCGGCTGGCTCTCGCAGATAGGATTTATCGATTTTGCAGGCAGTGCTGCGATCCACTCGGTCGGCGGAGTAACCGCTTTGATCGGCGCGATTATGGTCGGTCCGCGTATCGGCAAGTACGAAAGAAACGCCGAAGGCAAAGTCGTTAAAGTAAACGCTTTTCCGGGACACAACATTCCCGTAGGCGCGCTCGGCGTGTTTATACTTTGGTTCGGTTGGTACGGATTTAACGGTGCGGCGGCGAAAAGCGGAACCGAACTCGCTCAGATATTCCTTACTACGACGGTTGCTCCGGCGGTTGCTACGTGCGTATGTATGATCTTTACCTGGATAAAGAACAAGAAACCCGACGTATCGATGTGTCTTAACGCGTCGCTTGCCGGACTTGTGGGAATAACCGCCGGTTGTAACGCGGTCGACCTTATAGGTTCGATAGTAATCGGCGCGGTAAGCGGCGTGCTGGTAGTAGTCGTGGTACTGCTTCTCGACGTAAAACTTTATATCGACGATCCCGTGGGCGCGGTTGCCGTACACCTTGCGAACGGCGTTTGGGGCACGCTTGCGGCAGGACTTTTTGCTACGAGCAAATCGGCTGCCGGTATCGACGGACCTATCTATGCGCTCGTTCATCACACGAGTTTTACGGCGGGATTAAAAGTGTTCGGCGTGCAGTTTTGGGACTATACTTCGACCAAGTGCGACGTGAACGGGCGCATCTGTCTGCCGTTTTCCC
>ERZ779888.1799-NODE-1799-length-19760-cov-3.502664_pt1 | contig 19760 bp, 16 predicted proteins | sample MGYA00511245_ERZ779888 | MGnify/ENA primary metagenome ERZ779888 (study PRJEB29588, sample SAMEA2155255) | human gut metagenome | biome: human gut; feature: human-associated habitat; material: faeces | place: Denmark | collected 2008/2010 ... | reverse complement strand
CGCCCAGGCGGCGATGGCGGCGTAGAGCTTGGGGGACAGGCGCAGGGGGACCTGCTTCTTGCCAGTTTCCTTGCTCTCCATGGGCTCTCCCCCTCTCTCTGGGTCTTAGTAAAGGCTGCCGGAATTCACCACCGGCTGGGCATCCCGGTTGCCGCAGAGCACCACCAGCAGGTTGCTGACCATGGCGGCCTTCCGCTCATCGTCCAGCTCCACCACGCCGAACCGTTCCGGATCGCAGACGTAATAACCGAAAACCGTGGCTTTCTTCTCCTCCTCGGCATTTCTCACCGCTTCCTGCAACATATGTGAAAAGCTCTGTCCATAAAAAATATTATCTCCCAGAACTAATGCCACGCTGTCCTTCCCGATAAAATCTGCCCCGATAATAAAAGCATCGGCAAGTCCTCTGGGCGTTTCCTGCACAGCATAGGAAAACTGCATTCCAAGCTGGCTTCCGTCCCCCAGCAGTTCTTCAAATACGGGAAGATCCCTTGGCGTTGAGATGATCAGGATCTCCCGGATCCCTGCAAGCATCAAAGTAGACAACGGATAGTAGATCATGGGCTTATCATAAACCGGCATGATCTGCTTGCTGATCGCCTTGGTAAGCGGATACAGTCTTGTTCCTGATCCTCCCGCTAATATAATCCCCTTCATAGGCTGTTCCTCCTGTTCTGGTATCCCTAACGGTTTTTGTACATGGCATCGTAATATTTCTGATATTCCCCGCTGGTTGCATTTTTCATCCAGTCCTCATGCTCAAAATACCATTTGATCGTCTTTTTAATTCCATCCTTAAACATGGTTTCCGGCTGCCAGCCGATCTCAGCCTTGATCTTATCAGGCGCAATGGCATATCTTCTGTCATGCCCCTTACGATCCTCCACATAGGTGATCAGGTCATCACTGACAAGCGCCTTTCTGGGATCTGAATCCGGCAGCATCTCACGCAGCGTATCCAGGATAATATGAAGGATCTCGATATTCTGCTTTTCATTATGGCCGCCCACATTGTAGGTCTCAAACAGTCTCCCCTGCTCCTGTACCATATCAATGGCTTTTGCATGGTCTTCCACATAGAGCCAGTCCCTGACATTTTTACCGTCGCCGTAAACGGGCAGCTTCTTGCCCTGAAGCGCATTGTTGATCATCAGAGGAATAAACTTCTCCGGGAACTGATACGGGCCGTAGTTATTTGAGCAGTTGGTAATGTTGGCCGGGAAGTGATAGGTATCCATATAAGCTTTTACTAACATATCCGAGCTTGCCTTGCTTGCAGAATAAGGGCTGTGAGGCGCATAAGGCGTTGTCTCATAAAAATAGCCGCTGTCCTCTGACAAGGAGCCATATACTTCATCTGTGGAAACATGCAGGAATTTCTTTCCTTCCTGAAAGCTTCCGTCTTCCTTTTCCCATGCCGCCTTTGCACAGTTCAGCATAACCGCCGTACCAAGCACATTAGTCTGTACAAAAACCTCCGGATTTTTAATGCTGCGGTCTACATGGCTTTCTGCCGCAAAATGAACCACTCTGTCAATGTCGTTTTCTGCAAAAATCTTTGAGATGGCTTCCTTATCGCAAATATCAGCCTTCACAAAGGTGTAATTACTGCGGTTCTCCACATCCTTTAAGTTTTCAAGATTTCCCGCATAAGTCAGCACATCCACATTGATGATGCGGATCTCATCCCCATACTTGCGAAACATGTAATGAATATAATTGGAACCGATGAATCCTGCTCCTCCTGTGACTAAATAAGTTCTCATCTTTTTTCCTTTCCTTTCTTTAATAGCCCATATAGCTGATATTCATATCTACATTTCCCTTGATCCCTGTAACAGCTCCTTTGGAGGAATACTGCCACATATCATATTTGGTTCTGGAATAGGTCGGGGCCGCCGCATATTGGGCCAGCCAGATTTTGTATCCGGAAAGTCCCGGTGCATCCATCTTTTCATTCAGCCAGGTCTTATTGGCATAGATTCCTGATTTATAGCCCGAATTCTGTATGGTCTGGCAGAACGCCCTGCAGACTGCCGTTCTGGTAGAAGCGTCAATGCCGTCTGCCCTTCCTCCGCTGGATTCCACATCCAGGAAAACAGGATAGGAAATATTATACCCCTTTATCAGTCCCAGCACCATGGAAGCTTCCTCTACAGCCTCCACCTCGTTTACCGCCTGGGTAAAGAAATAAATTCCTACCTTCAGTCCTGCGCCGGAAGCACCTTTGATATTGGTACGGAAAGTCGGGTCTTCGATCAAAGCGCCTGTGGTAGAACCCCGGTAGCCGCAGCGGATGATCACATAAGAAACTCCGCTGTTTTTTACGGCATTCCAGTCGATGGAGCCATTCCACTTGGAAACATCAATGCCAAGATGCCCGGATCCCGTATTCAGGGAGCCGTCACTGTTAAACTTGTATTTTGCCCCCTGAATGACCTGTTCTCCCGTTACCTTATTGCCGTTCTTGTCAAAGAAATAAGTCACTCCGTCAATCTGCTGCCAGCCGGTATAACGGTACTCGCCGGTAGTCTTTGTATTTTTCCTGTAAAACTTCTTAATATCCGTATTATAATAATCAGCATACTTTGCTTCCCGGAAGGTTCCGTCTGCATTCATTACATAAAGCAGAGCGCCATCTGTGGTCTTTAAGTTGCTGGTGGTATCATTCTTTGCTGCATTGGCCGTAGGAGACGGCTTTGCACTGGGTGACACGGATGGCTTTGCGGATGCGCTTGCCTTTGGCGAAGCGCTGGCTTTGGGTGATGCACTTGCCTTTGGCGTTACGGTTGCTGTAGGCGTTGCGGTTGCAGCAGGTGTTGCCGTTGGAACAGGCGCCACTGTTGCCGTAGGCGCTGCTGTGGGCGCTTCCGTAGGTTTTGCAGTAGGTTTTGCGGTAGGTTCCGCTGTAGGCTCCGCCGTGGGTTCTGCAGTTGGTTCTGCCGTCGGCTCCTCAGTGGGCGCCGCTGTAGGCTCCTCAGTGGGCGCGGGTGCAGGTTCTTCTGTGGGAACCGGCGTGGACTCCTCTTCCTGCGGTTCCGTTGCTGTCAAAAGCCGGAAGCCTATGGCTGACTTCTGTCCCGGATCTGCAATTTTGCTCTTATCCACTTCCTCATAGGAATCTTCATTCTTTTCCGTGCCTTCGATCAGTGTCTTCGTGGATTCTACCCATTCCACCGTATCTGTATTGGTAGATTCCACCACGGTCTCATTGACCTTCGTATCCTCCACGGCTACATTAACCTGCGCCTCCGTCTTGACCTCGTCTGCCACATCCACCTTTTTGTACTCGATCTTATCCCGAACCGTAATGGTCATTTCCTCTGTGGTGATCTGGTAAGCATCATCTGACTGCGGTGCAATGATCTTTACCTTGTATTTGCCGGGTTCCATGTCCGTCTGATAAATGATGCCGTCCTTGTCATCATCCTTTTTGGTATAGGTTTCCCCGGAGGGCTTTTTAATCTCAACTTCAAAAGCCAGATTGGCCACCAGCCTGTCTGTCTTCTTATTTACAAACTTAATTTTCAGATCCTTCTGGATGGAAGTCAGGTTCATTCCTACTTCCGTACCACCCTGCTCTTCCTTTTGATCCTGTCCCTGCTGTTCCCAGGTTTCTTCCTCAACGATCTGGGCTGTCATCAATTTGGCTGCCTGGGCATCTGCAATGGCAAGCAGTCCCTGCTCTCCGATTACGGAAACCCCTTCCAGATCCGTTCCCACCTCCGAAAAAGCAGCAACCTGCTTTTCATTATCCTTGGCTCCCAGGTACATGCTCCCTGTAAAGATCACAAGTGCCAGCACCACCCCCCCGGTAAGCGCCACAATATAATCTACCGGTGGCAAATGCGTCAGACGATACAGAACTCCCTTAAAGCCTGTGGGGATCCGTTCTTCCTCTTCGTCCTCGTAATACTCATCCTCGTCATATTCTTCGTCGTCCTCGTCCTCGTCATCCTCGTAGTACTCGTCTTCATCCTCTACTTCATCATCTTCGTAGTACTCGTCCTCATCCTCGGCTTCGTCATCTTCGTAGTACTCGTCCTCATCCTCGGCCTCGTCATCTTCGTAGTACTCGTCCTCATCCTCGGCCTCATCATCTTCGTAGTACTCTTCTTCATCTTCGGCTTCGTCGTCTTCGTAATATTCCTCGTCCTCTACCTCGTCGTCCTCGTAGTATTCGTCCTCATCCTCGGCCTCATCATCTTCGTAGTACTCTTCTTCATCTTCGGCTTCGTCATCTTCGTAATATTCTTCGTCCTCTACCTCGTCGTCCTCGTAATATTCGTCCTCATCCTCTGTCTCATCGTCTTCGTAATATTCCTCGTCATCATCATACTCTTCTTCGTCAAAGTCCATCCACTCCAGCTTGGCAGGCTCGTTCTTTTTATGCCTGTTCTTATGCTGCCTCTGAAAGAGTTTTCCCATTTATGTAAACCTCCGATTTAACATTCTTGTAACATTTAAACATAACTCCTTGCTATTATACCATTTTCAAACGTGATACACAATTCTTTTATCAATTCATCTTTTTAAAGGCTCCCAATCCCATCTTTTTTGACAATGCCTGCCATTTTCTTTTACTTTTCGACTTTTTTCGTCATTTTTATCTACAATATTTGACATTGACTTTTCACTAAAAAGCGTTAAACTAATTTTATTACAATTTCATGCAGTCAGCAAGCAAATCTACAGGAGGGAAATTCTTATGATGTACATGCACTATTGCCAAAACTGTCAACGTATCTTTATGCTCAACGGGCACAAAATGATCTGTCCCAGATGTACGGAGCCGCTTACAGAGCTTAAGCTTTCTTACCTTGATTACATCCATTTAGACCAGAAGCAGCGCGATGCCCTTTTGGATGCCTGCGCTGACAAGGAACGGCTGGAAAACCTCAAAACCACTTACCGGATGTACAAATACAGCAAATGGTACAAGGATCTTCAGGCCACCAACGAGGAGAACCTTCCCATTACCACCCTTCTTGCGGAAATGGCCAAAAAGGAAAGCTGATGTTTTTCTTTGGCATACCTATCTATTGCCTATCATAAGAACGGATATAGGATATATTTAAAGCATATGTACAGGCGGGTAATCAGATGCTTCTGATCTGCGATCTTCGTAAGGGCTTAGAAGTTCTTTCATTTTTTCAAAAGGAAACAGCAATTTCCGGAAAAGGATGTCCGGAAAAGGCGAAATCGAGCCTGGATGGCGAGTTTTCGCCGATTGCGTGCCAGGACAAAATCAGAAATGAAAATGAATAGAACTTCTTAGCCTTTACGGGTGTGAGCAGGAAGAAGTGTCTGTGCACCCGCATTTGCAGGCATTCCGATCTACCCTTTTCCTGCTCTTCCATATCTTAAAATTTTATGAAGATATGGATTTTTTACGGAAAGAATAGTAGAATAACAAAAAAAACGAAAGGTATGGCCAATTTATGAATAAGAAAGTAACTAACGAGCCCATTGATCTGGATGCGGACGAGCCTATCGATTTGGACGAAGAAGAAACCTCAGAGGAAGCCGGTTCTTCTAAAGATGCTCCCCGTAAGGGCTTTCACTTAAATCTCCATGTGATCCTGATCGCTGTGATCTGCCTTATTGCCGTGATCGCAGGCTATCGTTTGTATCGCTGGAACCAGGGTGGGATTTCCGCCGAGGATGAAGTTGCAGATGTAGATCCTTCTGAATTCGATATTGAAACTCTGGATATGATCATCCCCATGGATGCCTCTGCACTTGAAGGTCATGAAGATGACGGCGTTACTACAATCCTGTGTCTGGGGAACAATCCTTTTTCTGATGACAGGGACAGCACCGGACTGGCAGCACAGCTTGCCTCCAAGACCGGCGCCACTGTTTATGACTGTGCGTTTCCGGATTCCTCTGCCGCCTGCAAATATGCCACCTACGATCCTACTTACACAAAGGATCACTTTAATCTCTACTATGTGATAGAATGCTTCAGAAACAATGAATTTACAGCGATCAGCTCCATTGCAGGGGATGAACCCGATCCCAGATTTATGGACAGCGTGAATGTCATGAAAACCGTAGATATGGATAAGGTGGATATTATTGTGATCATGTATGACAGCACAGATTACAACATGGGCACACCCTCCGATAACCCGGATAATCCTTATGATGTGACTGCATTTACCGGCGGCCTTCGCATTTCCATTGATAACATTAAGAAAACCTGGCCCTACATCCGCGTCATTGTCATGTCCCCCACCTACGCACAGGCCATAGACGAGGATGGCAATCTGTATAACGGCACTACGAAAGACTGGGGCAATGGTACTCTTAATCATTACCTTGTAAAGGAAGCCGATGCCGTTATGGACTGTGGAGTTTCTTTTATCGACAATTATTACGGAACCATTAACGAAGACAATTACCAGGAATATATGACTGATTACATGCGCTACAATGATGCCGGCAGAGAAAAGCTTGCCGACCGTCTGGCTGATGTGATCAACAACAAGCTCAGCACTGTAAGTTCCACTGCAGGTTAAGCAGTCTTATGTAAATACGTAGCAAAGCCGGGAGCAGAAGCTCCCGGCCGTTTGTTTTTGTCTGCCAAAAAATCCCGCTTTCCTTTATTGATTTACGGAAGTGAGTATATCACTTGCATTGGAACAACGCATTCTCTACTCTTTCACTGCACCGGAGGATAATCCCTGCACCAAAAATTTGGACAGGCAGAAGTACAATAAAATAATCGGCACGCCGATAAAGATCGATCCGGCCGCAAATCTTGTAAACTTTGTCTCATCCAGCGACATCAGGCCGACCGCCACCGTCCACAGATCCTTGTTTTTCAGAAGGAGACTCGGAAGGATAAAATCACTCCACGGCCACGCAAACTGTGTCAGCATCGTGTATACAATAATCGGCTTCGACAGCGGCAGCGTCATCTGCCAGAAGATCCTCGGATTGCTCGCCCCATCGATCCTTGCCGCCTCGTAGATGGAATTGCTGATCGTGTCAAAATATCCCTTTTGCACCAGATATCCCATCGGCGCACCCGCCGAGTAGATCAGCACAAGACTCCACAGCTTATTGATCAGCCCGAAATTCACCATCAGAAGATACACCGCCGTCATTCCCATAAAACTTGGGAACATACTGAGGACCAGCGTCGCCTTCATCAGCGGCTTTCTCATCTTAAACTCAAACTTGCTGACAACATAGGCCGTCAGGATCACAAGCACCGTTCCGATCACAGCGGAAGTCACCGCCACGAACAGCGTATTTTTCAGCCAGTTCGGATAATCGTACATGGCCGTGTCGGTAAAGAGATCCTGATATCCCTTTAAGCTATACTGGCTGGGAAAGAATCCATTCAAATCGTAGATCGAACCGCTCTTTGAGAAGGATGCCAGCACCAGCCACAGCACCGGAAAAGAAAAGATGGCACAGACCAGGATCAGTATCACATAAGTAAATACCGCATCAAGCACACCAGATTTCTGATATTTTTTTCTTTTCATCGGAAGGTATCCTCCTTCTTAAAAGAAGCGCTCCTGACATAGGTCGTCAGAGAGATCGCGGAGGTGATCAGGAAGATCAGCAGAGAGATCGCCGCCCCGATTCCATAATAGTTATTATCGATCGACAGATTGTACAGCCAGTTGATCAGAAGATCGGTGTCGCTGGCAAGGAAATAGCCGTCGCAGTACAGTCCGCCCCGCAGGAAATAAAAGATACCGAAGTTATTGAAATTTCCTACAAAGCTGGTGATCAGCACCGGCGTCGTCGAAAAGATCACAAACGGAAGCGTGATCTTCACAAACTGTTTCCATCTTGACGCGCCGTCGATACTTGCCACCTCGTACAGATCGGTATTCATATTTGACAAAATACCGGTTGCCAGCAGCATCGACGAAGGAATGGAGATCCACGCATTGATCAGAAGTCCGATCAGCTTCGCTTTCAGCCCGGCATCGATATCCAGAAAACCGACTGCCTGACCGCCGCCCGCCGTAATATAGTAATTGATCGGGCCGCCGTAGGAAAACATGAATTTGAACGCTAACAGGGTGATAAAGCCTGGCAGCGCATAGGCGAGGATTGGAAATGCTCTCCAGAAGGTCTTGCCTTTCACACACTTTTTGTTCAGCAAAAGCGCAAGCCCCAGACCTCCAAAATAGTTCATCGCCGTAGCGCACACCGCCCAGATCAGGTTCCATGACAGAATCTTAAAGAACGTATCCTTGAGTTCCCCCAGGATGAGGATCTTCTTAAAGTTTCCAAGACCGATCCAGTCTACCAGCTTCGGTGGAACAATGTCACCGCCATAGTTTGTGAATGCGATCAGGATCATAAAGATGATCGGCAGCACGTTAAATACTGCGACCCCGAGCACCGGAAACGCCAGCGCCACCACATGGAACTTTTTGTCCGTAAAAGCCACCAACGACCGGAAAAAGCCCGGCAGTTTTTCCTGTCTGCGCAGCTTTTCCTCCGAGGCGAGGACATCCCGCAGATTCATCATGTAGATGCTGGCAAACAGCAGGATAATGATAAACGCAAGGATCCCCCGAAGGAGCATCATGACAGAATCGTCTCCCTTGATTCCGAGCCAGGCATCCCCTTCCACTGTTCCCAGTGTGAAAAAGCCGGCGATATCGCTGATCCCGCCCATGGCCAGATACCAGATAAATCCGGCCAGGATCGCTATGTATAAAATTCCCTTTCCGATCTGCCCCTGTAAAAGCTGTCCAAGTCCCATCACCAGAACCGATGCTTTCACACGGCCCGGCGACTTTTGCAGCGTCCGCAGCAGGCCTGCCTTCTTGTTACCTTCCATCGAAACACTCCCTCCATCACTTGTCTGCAAGTGTATAGATCGCATTGTAGATATTCTGATCCGCATTCTCCAGCGCAGATATTACGCTGTCTGCATCAGTATACTTCTTTTCAGCATCCGAACGAAACGCATCCTTGGCAAAATCCCCGAGCAGCGTCTGCACCGGCGTCCAGATCTGATCCACCGCCTTGACAGAGGGCATCAGTTCAATCCGCTTATCCTCAAGGCTCTGGAAAATCACATCTGCCGTGCCGCCCGTTGCGGCTGCGGCATCCGATCTCGTCGGAGCAATGCCGAGCATTCCTGCCCGCCTGGTGATCATGTCATAGCTTGTTGCAAAATCAACAAACTCGATGCAGGCATCCTTATGCTTTGTGTATGCGCTGATCCCATAGCCGTTGATTCCGCCCATGACAACCGTTTTCACCCAGTCGCTCTCCGCCATCGTGCCGCTGTCCTTCGACAGATCTCCGTCGGCAGGCATTTTTGCAGGCAGTTCGATCATTTTCACATTTTCCTCTGCCTTTTTCTGCGCTTCCTCCCCCGACATTCCATCGTTTTCATAGTGCAGCTTCAATTTATCGACAAAGACCGTGTAAGTGTCCGGTGTCGACACCGTGCAGAAATACTCGCCCGCCGCCAGCTTCTCATAGCGGTTTGAAATGATCGTATCGTCGATACAGCCCTCGTTCATCAGTCCTGCAAACTGCATCAGCGCCTGAATCCCCTTATCTGCGCTTCCGGATGCAAAGCCGATATCCGCCGTGTCCAAGCCGCCCTGCTCGCTCTCACCAAACACATAGGCTCCGTAGGAAAACAGAAAGTTCGCATTGAGATACAGATTGTTGAGCGACGACATATAGCCATACTGACTGTCCTTGTTCGGACTGCCGTCACTGTTGCGGAGCTGGCTGGAATACGCATACAGATCGTTCCAGTTTTCAAAGAAGTCGGCCACGCCGTTCTGGTCGTCATCCCATGCGCTCTGCCAGTCATCCGGCATCAGGTCCTCGCGGTAAAAGAGCATCGGCTCCTGCACATTGACCGGAATGCCGCAGGTGTACACTTTTCCATCTGCGCTCAGCTCGAAGGCTTTCCACGCCCGCTCTGCCGTCTTGTCATAACATTCAAAATCTTCCGGTGTGACCGCAAGCAAATGTTTATCCTCCGCATAGGTCATCAGCTTATCATTCGCCTGATAGAGCACATCCGGGCCATAGCCGTAAGGGCCGTTTTCCGCCAGATTGCTGTACTCGTCCATATTGGCATCCACTGCCTGGATCCCTTTATCTGCATAGGCCTCGTTAAACGCCTTGATCAGTTCATCAAGATACCCTTTTTCCTTCGCCGTATCATTTTCCAGAATTCTGAGTGTGATCACCTCATCTGCAACGCCCTTTTCCCCGGGACCGCCACATCCATACAGCGGTACTGCCAGCATAAGCGCCATTCCTGCTGCCATCCATCTGTTGCATCTCTTCATGGTCTGTTCCTCCTGTCACCAAATCGTGCTGTTTCCTGTTTATAAAAGCAGATAGCTGTGTGCCCGCACTATTCTGCCATCCACCGCAGCCTCCTGATCAGATAAGTTTATATACAATGATAATTCTATCTCTTTCAACCTTCTCTTTACAATCAATATTTCACTCTGTGCCGTGATGACCGTCTCCGCATCCGCCAGCCCATATTTCCGGCGGAGTGCCGCCAGCTTCTGAATAAGCTGAACCGGCTCGTCATACCTGCCCGCCTCATATCCGCTCCAGTCCATACATCTACGGCAGTCAGGATCATAACCGCCCTCCATGTAAAACTCTGTTCCATAGAAAATACAAGGCACTCCCGGAAAAAGAAACAGCAGGTGAAGTGCTGCAGCCATCTTTTCACGATCCATCCCCACCTCTGTGAAAAACCGATGCGTGTCATGGCTGTCCAGCAGATTCAGCATCATGGAATTAACGGTATCTGTGTTACGCGCCAAAATATCATTAAGTTTCCATGCCGTCTGCTCAGCGTTCGCCGCCCCCGTGGCAAAGTAGTCCAGGCAGGCCTTTGTAAACGCATAATTCATGATGCTGTCGTACTGATCACCGCGAAGATAATTGCTGGCATCGTGCCAGTTCTCTCCGATGATGATACACTCTGCGTTGCATCCCTTTACCGCCTTGCGGAATGCGCGCCACAGATCATGGCTCACCTCGTCGGAAACATCCAGCCGCCACCCGTCTATCCCGTACTTCTCTACATAGTGGCATCCGATATCGCACAGATACTTCTGCACCTCTGGATTTGAGGTATTAAACTTTGGCATATAGGTGCAGGAGGCAAACATTTCATAATTGCCAGCCTGCGGATCCGGCTTGTCGCCATAGATTACAAACCAGTCATAATATGGGGACTCTTTTCCTCTTTTCAGGACATCCTGAAACTGGGACAGTTCCTCACTACAGTGGTTAAACACTGCATCCAGCACGATCCGGATTCCCTTTGCATGCGCCTGGTCGATCAGACGGTGCAGATCCTCATTCGTTCCGAACTGGCTGTCGACCTGCATGTAATCGCTGATGTCATACTTGTGGTTTGACTTCGACCGGAAAACCGGCGTCAGGTAGATCGCATTAACGCCCAACCCCGCCAGATAATCCAGCTTTTTCAGAATCCCTTGCAGATCACCCCCTGCAAAGCTCTTGGGCATCGGCTTTTCCCCCCATCTGCAGTTCACATAGGATTTATCTGCCTCTATGTCGCCTGCATAGAAGCGATCCACAAAGATCTGATAAAACACCGCATGGCTGGTCCATGGCACTCTGTAAAGGATATCTGCCTCATTGATATACGGATACTGGAAAAAATTGTAATATCCTGATGAATAATCGTAGGTTCTCGTCAATCCGTCCTCGGAGAAGAAATAGTAATCTTCCCCGATGCGGATATAAAACACATAGCCGATTCTTGTATCTTCCAGATCCAAAGTCACCGAGTAATAGTCATACAGCCTGCCCGTAAACTTTTTTGTCATCTGCCTTCTGCTCTGCTTTTGTGCAATCACATATTTGCTCTCATAGATCACCCATGCCTCCGAAATATCACCTTTGGCTGCACGCAGCCGCAGGGTGATTCTCTTTTTGCTGACCGGGAAGCAATAGGCCGAATCCGGCATGTGGAATATCGCATGTTCATTCATGTGTCCTGGCTCCTTACATCTCTGCCTTCAATATTTACTTGGAAACTGCGATCGTGTTCGCCGTAAGATCTATTGTGAAGGTGTAGGTTCCGTCCTCTGCAACCTTAACGTTGTAGCCCTCCTCCAGCAGCGCCTTGGAAGCGTCATCCGTCACGTTTTCAGCCTTCAGTCCGAAACCGGTATCTGTGTCATCCTCGAAAACGGAGAAATAAAGCTCTGTTCCCGCTGCAAGATCCATCGTGATCTCATACACGCCCTCGGAAACCTTATCCAGATCCTTCAGCTCTGACCAGTCCTCCACCCAGCTTCCCTTAACCTTTACGACGGTGTTCTCCTTAATCTCGTATGTCTCTTCCTCTACAGCTGCAGCCTCAGCTTCCGCCGCATCCCCGTTTCTCACGATCGCCACGCCGTCCTGCGCCTCGTCATCCGGGTTGGTCGTCAATGTGATCGTATAATTGCCGTCCTCATTTACATTGATATTGCTGGTATTGTCATTTCCGGAAAGGCCGCCACCGTTGACGATCTGATTTTCATCATATTCCTTTACATAACCGAAGCCCTTCTGTCCATCCCAGTTCCAGTCGTGGATGATCTGGAACTGATCGCCGGCGTACAGGTCGATCGTGATCGCAAACTCATTGACTTCATTTCCTGTCGGCTGCAGCCGGAACAGCTCCTTGGTCGCATCATCCACATCGGCCGCCCAGTTTGTCTGCGCCAGCGCTCCTGCCGCCGAAGTTCCGACGATGTACCATGCTCTCGTATCTTCTGTCATGTTGTTTGACTGGAAACAGCCATACAGCGTAGTGTCCTCTGTAAACGTTGCAGTTGTCAGATCCATCAGGGAAGCCTCCAGATAAGTAGGCGTCTCATACCATCCAAGGAAATCTGCATCCTCTGCGCTCTCATAGGAATCGTATGCCGAAGGATCCAAAACCTTTCCGGCCTCGGTTTCCGTGCTGCCAAGCGTCTCCTCACCATTCATAAAAGTAACGGTCACCTTCTCTGCCTCCTTTGAAGCGCCGCAGCCGGTCATCGCCGCTGCTGCCATAGTCAGGCAAAGCACTGCTGCTAATAAGCTCTTTACTTTTTTTCTCATAATTACCCTCCGTTGATTTTTATATTGTTCCGCTTTTAATTTAACCGTTTAATTTAACCGGTTAAATTAATAATAGCAAAACACTCTTTTTTTGTCAATATCCTATTGACATTTAATTTTCGCCAAGATTATACTTGAGACAATTCTTGAAACTGGAATGGGAGAAATTTATGGGTAAGAAGGTAACGATCAGAGATGTGGCAAAAGAAGCCGGTGTGTCCGTGGCAACCGTCTCCTATATTATGAATGACCGTAAAGATGTCAAGATCAGCAGTGAGACCAGAAAAAAGGTTTTGCAGATCGCAAACCTGCTTGACTACACCCCCAGTTCCACTGCCAAAAGTCTGGCGACCGGGCGCAGCAATACTATCGGCGTCTCATATCATCTGAGCAGTAATGCGCCATCCCGAAATCTGGAGATCACGGACTTCGTCAATCTTCTGATCGAGCGTCTCAACCGTATGCACTATGACATTCTTTTTCTGCCGTTTCATCCGGATGAGGATAATCCGCCCATCCGGCAGAATATTGACGGGATCATTGCCATCGATCTGTCCAGCGACGAGTTCAGGAAATTTGCAGATAACTATCTGGTTCCGATCATTGCGGTGGATATGATCCTGCACGATAACCTTTTTTATCAGGTCTACACAAATCTTCCGTCTGCGATCGAGCGCTATATGACCCGGATCCCGGATTCTCTTCTTGTGCTGGAGCCCTTTAGAAACGAACAGTACATGGACTATATCGTATCCACTGTGAAGCCGGAAAGATTGTGTGTTCTCTCTGACTGCCATTCCGGCACCCTGCGCTCTTTACAGGGCAGGAAACTGCTGGTCATCGGATCCTATCTTGCTCTGATGATCCGTCCCTATGTGAGCGAAGCGGACATGGCCGTCATCACTTCCAGCACCTACAGTCATATTCTGCCGGTTTCCACAGACATTCTGGAACATGACACTTCAAAAAAGGCCAATGTCGCCATCAACCTTCTGTTGAACGCCATTGACCGTAAATTTGATGTCAATCACACTTATGAATTGGATCTTTAGCATACCGCTGCACGCCCATCTTCCAGAATATAATACCTGACCCGAATAATCCAGCGTTTCCCTTTTCTTTCTGTATAGAGCACATAAGCCTTGCATCTATGACCAGGGTTTATCTATACTCTATTTCCGCGACAGCAGCTCTTCATAATCAAAGCTCTCTGCAATCTGCCTCATATGCTCTATATATTCTTCTATCTGCTGCCCCGGCTGTCCTCCCTTCGCCACCAGGCAGGCGCCGTCTGCAAAGCATTCTGTCATAAATCTGTTAAATCTGGGATGATAATGGGTATAATCTGCGTAATGGTTCAGATCGCAGATGATCTCCTCCCTGTCTGCAAAGAAGTAAACGCTTACGTTCTCATAGGCGTTCAGCTGCTGTGCAAGATACTCATATTCCGCAAGGGTTGCCTCCAGATGGTTTTCCCTCTGCACATCATTCCAGAACAGGATGCTGTATGGCGGGAAAAAAACCACAAATTCCGTATCCGGGTTTTGCTCAATATAGGGAAAAATATTTTTTTCCAGGTTATTTTTTACAGGTTCAATGTAAGCGGAAGGCTCTGTTTCCTCCGTGCGCTTTTCCGGCGATTCGTAATTGTGCAGCACCCAGGTCTCACTGTAATACTCCTCCGTCCACCAGCTTGCATAAACATTGGAGAGATCCGTAGGATCCGGGTCTGCCATAGGACGCAGGATATAGTTTAAGATCACATCCTTATTAAACAGATACTGAATATCATTAAAGGGATTTTTATCATAAAGATAAGTGGGGATCGGATACTTCGTTTCCTCCACTCCGCCCGTATAAGTGGTTACATCCACTCCCAGAAATACCTTTTTCAGTTTGTGGCCGTCCTGGTTATTCCTGCTGTCAAAAATGATCTTCATAATGTTGGACTGATCCTTTGGAAACGCTCCGCTGTAGGAAAGCTTAATGGTATTCAGCCCCATGAGCTCCTGGAACCAGTCCGTCTGAAAATTTACCGTCATGGAGGATCCCAGGATCACACTGTCATATTCCATGTTTTTGGCCATTCCCGGATTTTGGGACAACTGGTTATCGATCAGATAAGGGAAACCCTTTAAAGGCCTGTGATAATGAAAAAAAGGATCTACATAGATCACAAGCGCCGCCGCTGCCAAAAGCAGAAACAGGGCAAGTCCTCCGGCAAAAAGAAGCGTCCTTTTAAATAAGTTTTTGGTTTTCACAATTATCCTCACCTATTTTCCTAAAAATTCACATATAAAAAGGTACTGACACCGGACAGGGAAAGCACGCTCCACACAAACAAAACCGCCATGACTATCCCGTTTCCAATTCCCGGTTTTACTTTTTTTGTATAATTTACTGCACTTGGCGCAAAAAAGATCAAAAGCAGCAATAAGGCAAGGAGCAGAAGCATCAGGATATAATGGGCATATTGCCAGCTATCCAGGTGCAGTACCTTGATCACATACCAGAACTCATCCAGATTAAAGCAGCCGGCCAGATTCCAGTTCAGTCTGCCTCCCTTTCCGCTAAGCATGATCCTGAAAAGAGAAATGGCCTCCCCGAGATCCGCCGCCCTGAAAAACACCCATGCAGCATTTACATAAAGGAACGTCAGAAAGACCTTCACGCCATGACAAAGCTTTCCTTCACGCCTTTCTTTCGTTCCGCGCATATCCAAAAGCCACCTGGTCAGCACATATAATCCGCCGTGCATCAGTCCCCAGATCAGGAAATTGATCCCTTCTCCGTGCCACAATCCGCTGATCACAAATACCAGAAGACAGTTCCAATAGGTTCTCCATCTCCCTTTCCTGTTTCCCCCAAGGGGAATGTAAAGATATTTGGTAAAGAAACGGGTCAGCGTAATGTGCCAGCCCTTCCAAAACTCCAGAATATTAGCTGCACGATAAGGGGAGTCGAAATTAAGAGGAAGCTCCAGGCCAAAGCTGCCTGAAATTCCCATTGCCATATCGCAGTAACCGCTGAAATCAAAATAAAGCTGCAGCGTATACGCCAGCATCACGATCATCGCATCCGCAGAATTCAGCGTCCCTAGGCTTTCATACCCCAGATCCACCGCTTTTCCAAGGGTATCTGCTATCAGCACCTTTTTAAACAGTCCCAGCACAAACAGATAGCAGCACTTGTAAAGCTTTTCCCATCCCACAAAGGATGCTTTCTTTTCAAGCTCCGGCAGGATCTCCCCCGGAAGCGCAATAGGTCCCTGGATCATTTTGGGAAACCATGTCACATAAATGCCATAGGGCAGAAATCCCGTCCTTTTCAGGTTTCCTCTGTAGCATTCCATTAAAAAAGCAATCTGGGTAAATGTAAAAAAGCTGATGGATAAAGGCTTATAAGTACCGGTATCCAGATATTTAAAGCAGGCAAGCAGCAAAATATCGATCAAAAGTCCTGCTGCCAGCAGGGATTTTTTCCTGTTTCCGCCCTGCTGTTCTTCCGTTCCCCCGCAAAGCTTATAGCCAATCCCGTAGTTTACTGCCATACTTCCCAGAAGAACAGGAAGATAATGCACGGAGTTCCAGCCATAAAACACAAGGCTTCCCGCCAGCATCAACAGCCACAGCAGTTCCCTTCCATGCCCTTTGGCACACCACAAATATAAGCCCAGCATCACAGGCCAGAACAAAAAAAGAAAAGAATATGAATTAAACAACATCAGTTTTCATCCTCATAGTATTTCTGCCAGCTTTCTACCTCCCGGGCCGTAACCGGATCCTCATAAATGCGATAGTCATCTATCACGGCCACAAGCGAAAGACCGCAGGTTTCCGGATCTTTGTCCGTTTCCTTGCTGGGGGAAAACACAACATATTGACAGTAATCCGCTCGGATGGCCTCTATCAGATCTTCCATGCAGACCACCTCTGACCCTTCCATTGCCTCGTAGACCGCATTGTAATAATCCCACTGGGAAGCGATCATCTCCCGGCCATAGGGCATATTGATCCTGGCGCTGTACTGCCTCACAAAATGGATCAGCTCCGTAGGCATCACTGCGCTGACCCGTCCGTCTTCCTCCTCCGGTTCTATCAGATCACAGATTTTGATCACGGTATCCGGTATATGATAAAGGTTTTCCGCCTTGGAAATGTAACTGCTCCGGTAAACAAGACTGCCGCAGAGGCCGATCAGTACCATGCTGACCGCAAGTCCGATCCTCATATGCTTTGCAAATGCCCTGCAGGCTCCTGTCGCCGTAATCAGCCCCATAGGGATCAGCCAGAGTATTCTGTAATAGGTCTCTCCGTCCAGCCCTGCTGCCACAAAGACCTTTCTGCTCAAAGGACACAAGAAAAGCACAATGAGGATCAGAGGCGCATACACCAGAAAGTATCTTACCCTCTTATCCTTTTCTGTAATCAGCAGATAAATAAGCGCCGCCGCTGTCAGCAGCATCAGCAGCTTTAGTCCCGTATATAATTTAAAGATCACAAGGCTTTCTATGAAAATCCCAAACATGCCTCTTCTCCTTTTCCATCTGCAAAAGCATTCCGGCTGCTACCCTTTATCCTATGATCCCATGTGTCAGCAAAAGGTAAAACAATACATAAATCCCACCGGGGATACAGCTAAGCGCCGTCTTAACCAGGATCCACGGTTTTCTTTTCCATACGGCTGCTATCAGGGAAAGCCCTGCACTCATCAGGCAGCTCAAAAGCACTGCCAGGGAGCTGCTGGCTCCGCCTGCCAGATTTAATAACGCAAGAAGGATCCAGTAGCCTGTCTGCTTCCGCTTTTCTCCTCTTTGCACCGGCTTAAACAGTTCTAAAAAGATCCACAGAACAGCCGGCAGCACAAAATTACCGGCAAAGGATTTTCCCTGCCAGGTTCTTGTCAGAAAGAAGGTCTCCGTGGTATAGATCGATACATTTCCAAACATCTGCCACAGTGCCATTAACACCATAAACATGGGCAGTCTCTCTTTTTTGCGGAAAATAGACCGCCCGATCTTTTCATACACCATATAGGTCAGAGGGATCAGGATCAACGGCAATATACTATGACTTAAAATGGTTGCATGGATCCCGCACAGCTTTCCGATCATAGCTTCCCAGATCGGAAAAAGCGCCAGACAGTGCCGCACATCTAACGGGGCACTTCTGCCCGTGTACGGATTCACCCGGTATAGGGTATCTACCTGCTGTGCGATCACCGCCTGCGCCCCATAATACGCATCATCCCCATCAAATGAGGCTCTGGTGAAGGCCATATAAAGCTGGATGCCCAGAAGCAGGAAAAAAATCCCCCAGATCACCGCCTGCTCCACTTTCCATTTTGCCGGGGCAGGCTTTCTTTTTCCTATCGGATAGGGCAGGCTGACCGCCATTCCCTTAGAAACCCGATGAAAGGTCAGAAAAATTCCCGCTGATGCAAAGGCCACCAGAACCGGGGAAAGGATCATTGTCAGGATCGTAAGCCCCCGGTAGACTGCCAGAAGCACCACTGGGATCCCGATCACTTCAAGAAGGGCAAACATCAGAATATATCCGGCAATCAAAGCGGTCTGCAGATCCCTGTGCTCTTTTTTGAAAAGAGGAAAAAACAGCATTCCCATCCCTGCAGGTACCAGCAAAAGCAAAAACAAAAGTCCCAATATCCGAAGTACGATCATATCACTTTCATTCCTTTCTTCTGCCCGGAGCCTTAAGCGCCAAGTCCCCGTTTCCGGAACAGATAATAGGTAAAGGACAGCTCTCCCATCTGCCAGGGCTGTTCATCCACCAGCTCATATTGTTCAAAGATTACCTCCGGATAGGTATCCCTTGCGATCACATAATCTGTTTTTCCTTCCCTGATATACCCTTCCTGCTCCTCCATTACATAGTCAAGAAGGATCGTCTGGGTCTGAAACCACCTGCAGGTCGGCACAATGTCACATACCGTATAAAGCCCCGCATCCAGACAGTTGATATTCAGCAGGGTAGGATCCTCCGTCTCCAGAACAATGTCCCGGAACTTGTATAAGAACAGATCCTCTTTCTTTTCCGACAGATAGGAAATGTTCATGGAACAGCCCACTGCCACGGCCAGGGAAGCTGCCAGAGAGCAGGCGCAGAGCCATTTTCCTGTCGGTATAGAAGCTCTATCAAATAGTTTACCCAAAAGGCAAAAGCCCAAAACCGTAAACACGCTGAGCGGCAGCGCATAATAGGGCAGTTCCGAACCGCCCACATAAATACCCACAAACAGGAAAAAGCAAAGGGAAATGATCGAAAAACGTTCCAGCCATTTTGCGCCTTTCCTGAAAAGCTGCCATAAAACGCCCGGGATCAGAAATACAAAGGAGATCCAGTTTTGCCTTGCGATCCAGTAAAACTGCTTCCCCAGGGTATAAATCCTTTCATAAAGGGAAGGGCCTTCTCCGTTCAGATTGCTGTAAACGAACACATTCACATAAACATAGCCCCAGTACCACTCGTAAAGCGCCCCCTGCACTCCGAAATAAAGCAGCCACGGGAGGAATGGCAGAAACATTCCAAGCAAAAAGAACAGGCAGCCCTTCACAGCGCCCCAGAAGTCCTTTCTTACCAGAAAGGAAAAGGCCATACACATCATATAGGCAAAGAAAAAACCAAGCCCCGTAAATT
>ERZ779888.1794-NODE-1794-length-19778-cov-6.080617_pt1 | contig 19778 bp, 10 predicted proteins | sample MGYA00511245_ERZ779888 | MGnify/ENA primary metagenome ERZ779888 (study PRJEB29588, sample SAMEA2155255) | human gut metagenome | biome: human gut; feature: human-associated habitat; material: faeces | place: Denmark | collected 2008/2010 ... | reverse complement strand
AATCTATCTTTTGATTATAAGAAGAATTTAAATAACCGTCCGGCAATGCTCCTGCTGGCGTTGTGATTTGCGGTTTGGAGGTTTCGTCGTAAACATACATCCCCACAAAAATGTTATCACTACCGAATTTATTTGTAACGGTAACGCTGATATTGTATGAACCTGACTCTCCCGTAGGCGTACCTTCGATTTCGCCTGTCACCGAGTTTAGTGAAAGTCCTTCGGGCAATGGGGCACGGCCTTCGCCCGATTTATATGCGTGAAAAGTGAACGGTTCTGTTCCCGTCGCCTCAATTTTGTAGTTGCTACCGTCTTCCGCCTTGTAAGGCTTGCCCTTAATCGCAGCAGGAAGATTGCCCATATGGTTTTTTCTATCGACATCATTACCGCCTGTTTTGACGATTGTCGGCGCTGTTCCGTCATCTCCTGCCGCATATGCTGCAAAAGTCGGGCTTGCCATCGCTATGCCGAGCATAAGCGCAAGGCACATCGCAAGACCGAGTATAAGTGCTAATATCTTTGATTTATTCGCCTTAGTGTGTTCCATAATATTATCTCCTTTTAATTTTTGTGGGGATATGTTCCGTGTCGCTGTTGCGACTTCAAGTCGTTATTGTATTTTTTCATCGGTCAATTGACAATAACGACGTCTGCGTCGGGCGCGGATGCGAATTTGAAATACGTTGCCCCGATTGCCTTATTCTCAGATTGTCTTAAAGTGTTATCCAGAGCGCAGGGACTACGCCGCCTTCCGCGACTCCGCATTGACTACGAACGGCTCGTTGTTATTTGTTTCTCTTATTTCTTTTTGGTGAACAATGCTTTGATTTTTGCTCCGAGATTTTTGAAGAAGTTGCCGATTGCCGTAAAGCCTTTCTTCAAAGCAACGCCCAAGTCTGCAAACGTCTTTTTCTTGACAGCGAACCAGAAGATTGCAAATCCGCCGATTCCTGCGACCGCTACCGAACCGATTACGATACCCGCAATTTGTCCGCCCGAAAGTCCTTTCTTTGCCGCGGGGGCATCTTCATACACGGCCGTAAGGGTTGTTGCTTCCGTCACGGTAAAGGTATAACTCTTGTTTGTGCTGACGATTTTACCGCTTTCGTCCTTCCAGCCTTTGAACACTTTGCCTTCTTTATCTTCTGCCGTTACTGTTGCACTTTCGCCTTGGGTGTAAGTTCCTGCACCAGTTCCGCCTTCGACTTTGATTTCAACAGACGGAGCAGTTCCTTCATCTCTGAAATGCGCTTCCATTGTCACGTTGCTTGCAGGCATTTCGAAAGTAATCGTCGATTTTGCCAAATCCTCGTCGGACAAGGTAATTCCCGTAACAACCCACTTATCGAACTCTTTTCCCACTGCAGGGGCGTTTGCCGTAATGGTTACGCTTTCGCCACATTTTGCCTTTGATTTATCTGCCGTGCCGCCATTTACGGTAATAGTGTACTCGATATCTTCGTAATTTGCGGTTGCCGTTACGTTGCCGGCAGGCATATTAAAGGTAAGGCTTGTTTGGGTTGTATCAAGACCGCTTATTCCATCAATCGTCCAACCTGAAAATTTCTTTCCGGTTGCAGGAGCGTTTGCGGTGATAGTTACGCTTGCGCCTTGAATAAACACACCGCCACCCGTTCCGCCTGTTACGGTAAGATTGTATGAAGAAGCACCGCTTTCAGGAACGTCCACTTCGGTAACTGCTCCTGCATTGTAGTTGTCCGTTTCCTTAAACCTTATTTGATATCTACCGGACGAAAGCCCTGTAACGTCGCTACCTGTTCCCGAAGTCCAAGCAGAATCGCCTACTTTGCGGTATTCCATTTGGGCGGTTATGCCTGTTATTTTGCCGTCCGTTGTAGTCGTTGCAGTCGGAGCAACGGTTGTGAACAACGATGCAGACGGTGCAGATTGTTCTGCCTTTGCGATTGTAAATTTCCACGATGCGCCGTGAATATCGGTTGCCGATTTGAAGTTTGCCGTTGCGGGTGTGTCGATATACACTTCATATTCGCCTGCGTCTTTTACCTCTGCAACAATCACTCCGCCTTTTTTGTACTTAACCGTGATGGCAAAGCCTGTTTCGTCACCATAGAAAGCAATCAAACTAACGGTTGCGGTTTTGGCATTGCCGTCATACGTAAGGTTGCTCGGTTCATAGAAGTTAAAATCGCTTACAATAGGGTTTCTCTTACCTATGCTCCAAGAGATTTCCTTGTCGGTTATCGTGCCGTCGTTCCACTTATATCCGCTCTCTAATTTTGCGATTGCGGTATAAGTTTTTGCGTCAACGCCGCTATTTCCTGTTAGCGTATAGCCGACGCCACCTTCCACGCCTATTTGACTTCCTGCCGTATAAGTTAGATTCGTTTTTGCTTTCGGAATGGCAATTTCTGTAAGCGTAGCAACGATATTAAATTTTGCGTCCGAATTGCTTTCGGCAGTCAAATTGCTTGCAAGTCCCGTGATATTTGCCTTTGGAATCGTGATTTCTACAAACTGGTCGCTAAGAGCAGTAGGCGTACCGCTGACGGTGATTTTCGCCTCGGTGTCGCTTATTCTCGTAACAGACTGAACAAGTCCGTCGGGAAGATTTGTTATCCAGTCTCCCGAAAGAGCGGTTTCAAACGTATATCCCGTAAGAGTAACGGTAATATCCGTGTTTGCAATCGCTTCGCCTTGCTCACCGAAAATAGTTACGCTATCTATGGTTGCTTTCTTTTCGGTGTAGTCCACGGTGAACGGCTCACTGTATAGCGTTCTATTATTATACTCAACCTCAACCACATATTCGCCGGCAGGAGTTCCGTAATAAGTCCCATTATCTTCAAGAGTTGCTTTATAAGTAGTTCCGTCAACAGACACAACGTTACCCTTTGAAATAGTTAAATCGTTTATCGGTCTGATTTTTATCCAATTACTTTGGTTAAATTCATTACTAATAAGAGTAAATGTCACCGTACCTTTTGTACCACTTTCTCTTTCAAAAACAGGTTGCACCGTAAACGCTTTATAATTTGCTCTTACTTCAATATCCTTGTCTTGAACGGTAAGTTTCGCTCCGTTTTGGCTTGTTGCGTTTGTTATAACTGCGTCACTTGTAAACGAAAACCATTTGTCAAACGGTATGTTTGTCGTATCCTTTTCGCTCACTTGCAAAGAAGGCGCATTCAAAGTGATTTCGTCACCCGCAAGGAAATATCCGCTACCTCTATTTGCTTCCTTAGGTACGCCCGGACCTGCAAGTGCGCCGTTTATTGCTGCCACAGAGCGCGGTGTGCCATAGCGGTAGGACGCAAAGCAATTTCCGCTATCTTCGTTTACGTTTACAGCGTGGGTTGTATTATCTGCGTCACCACCGGTAATAGGCCAGCCATTGCTTCCTGCTTTCTTGTATTTTATGGTCATATTGCCTGCTTTAGTCATAGTCTTGCCGTTTCGAACACCATAACTATAAGCACTATCGCCACCCGCCACGCTAACGTCAATATCGATATTGCCGTTTGTATTTATAGTTACATTGTTTTTTGCAAAAATACCTGCTACCCATTGACTTGCGGTGCTATTGTTTGTGTTTTTGGCTACAATATTAACGCTTGCATTGTCTTCAATTGTTACGTTCCTTGCATGAATACCATCAACTTGACAGTTTTCTCCATTAGACGTTGCGTTAATTGTGACTTGTGCGTTGCCTCCAATAACAACGTCAATGTTCTTAGCCATTACCGACGCTCCGCAGGCTATTCCCCATACAGAAGAAACGCTGCTTGAAGCGTTTATCGTCAATTTTCCGTTTGCATTAGACGTAATAGTTACTCGTCCTTCATGTTCTCCATCGATAAATACGCCGTTTTGCCCACCGGTAATAATATTGTCTCCGATAAGGTTGATTGTGAAATATCCTGATACAGCAGGATTTATACCTACGTTCCCGCCGTTAAAATTGTTAAGAGTCAAAACGCCGTCTTTGTATTTGGCAACGTAACCCGTATCGGGGTTGCCGTTTAGTTGATCTCCATCAGACGTTTTCAAATAATAACCATTGTTTAACGGATTATTATTTATGTAAATTATGTCATACGGCGTAAGCGTTTCTCCTTCTGCATAGACCGTACTCGTCGGGCTTGCAAACACAATGCCGAGCATAAGTGAAATGCACATCGTAAGACCGAGTATAAGTGCTAATATCTTTGATTTATTCGCCTTGTTGTGTGTCATAATATTATCTCCTTTTAATTTTTGTGGGGGATATGTTCCGTGTCGCTATGCGACTTGAAGACAACCCGATTATCTTAAAGGGTTATCCAAAGCGCGGGGACGACGCCGCCGTCGGGCACCAGACTGGTGCTACCTATGTCGCCTTTTGCATGTCTGTCCAGAACGAAGGTGGCGTATCCCTGATTGCCGTCGCCGGCAGTGGGCGAACGAGTGTACCATGTAACGTATTTTTCTTCGTAAATATCCATCGGCGCGCCGCGGAATTTGGCAAAATCGGTTGCAAGCAGATTTCTTGCGGGATCTTCTGCTAATACGTCTTTATTAAATCCATACGCCGTGGTGGTAATATCCCGCAAAGACAGCAAGAATATCTTATCGTCCGTATCTTTGCATTGGTCCGCATACTTGTTTTTCCCTGCGTTTTCCCCGTAACCGTAATAATTCGGGTTGTCGTTCGGGTTGGAACTTCTCGCGCTGTTGTCGAGTTTCACGGTTTTTATGATTTCTTTTTGCAAACCGTTGAAAACCTCGTTGTAGAAGGTTTCGTTGAGCCAACTGCGCAGGAAACAATATTCCCAGTTGTTGGCGTAAGTTCCGTCGACGTCACTTTCCTTTATTCCCCTGAAAACGCCGTATTCGCCTTTATAAAAGCCTTGGTATCTGTTGGGTTCCAGCCAAAATGCATCCAAAGCGATATCGCTCATAATATAGGCGGAATTCCCGCTTGTGGTTAAAATTCTCCATTTTATCGGTTCAACCTTAAACCAGTACACTTGATGATTAGTATAATGGTTTGCACTGATATAAGAATAGCCAAGACTTCCATTTATCGTCGGGCGAAACTCCTTCATATAAAAGCCACGGTATTTTGTGCCGCTATAAATGACGTCTATATACCAGATATCCTTCGAATTTTCATAATATGCCCAGTTTTCGGGTTTCTCGAGAACAGTGTAAATGGTGTACTCGGGAATAGTCCCTGCCATTTCGTTAAGTTTTGCGATTACGTTTTCGTCGCGCTCTAAGGTTTGCGGCCAGTGTCCGAAATAGATATAGTCGCCGTCGCGAGTGTATTTTACGGGATTGCACTCATTGCACGTGGTGCATACGTCGCAAACGTAACTATGCTTACCGTTGGCGGGGATTTCCACTTTGGTGTTATAGTCGCAACCCTCGCGCTGACATGCGTCGTACTCGTCCCAACCGGGCAAGCAGTCCGCTTGTTTAGCCTCGTAATGTTTGAGATTGTGTCCGAGAGCCTTTTCGACGTATCTTTCCGACTTCGACGAATAGTCGCACCCCTCGCGATTGCAGGTGGAATATCTTTCCCAATACCCGTCCTCGGTGCAGGTCGCCTTGCAGGGATCGTGCCATTGCTTATCGTGTCCGAGAGCGGGCAAGCCATTATAATCAGTGTGATAATCGCAACCTTGGTTGGAACACTTTTTGTATTCCTCGGTGCCCCACTTTTCGCAAGTCGGCTCCACGCGCGGAACGATTATAGATAAATTGTGTCCGGTTTTTTCGATTTCCACATACCCTTCGGTTTTGCCGCAATAATGTGCGCATCTCTTGTGTGCTTTCCAACCGATTTCGGTGCAAGTCGGCTCTTTTGCCGCAACGTCCTGCATATCGTGTCCGATTGCGGGAATCGCAGTTTGTTCGGTATAAGTACATCCCGGGTTTATACAACGTTTGCCGTGCGTTAGTCCGTCTTTTTCGCACCGCGGATCGTATCCTTTTACTTCGCGTAGGTTGTGAGGTGCAATCTCGCCATACTCGAACGTTTCTCTGCCCAAACTGCCGCAAATACTGCAAACAAGCCTATACACCGCCCTGCGAGTGCAAGTTGCATTGTCCACGAGGTTTCTTTCGGTGATTTTTTCGACATAACTGTGTATATGCTGTTGATCGGCATTTACTAAGCCCGTAACGACAAAATACGAAAAACTTGTCGTTTCAAAAGTCAAATTGTTGCCGTCAACCGCAGTTTCAAGTTCCTCGACGGTGTTGTCGCTTTTTATGTGATATGTGACATATCCGTGTTCGGACTCGAACGGTTTCGGCATAGTAATTTTGACTTTACCGCTCGGTTGCACTTTTTCACCGCCATTTGTAATAGTGATGTCGAATACGGCAACTTTTGCGCTGTCGTAAGGTTTGACGATTGTCGAAATAGCCGTCTTGCCTTGTTCGCTGTCGGTAGCGTGAAGGGTGACCGACAGCGTGGAGTCTTTGTCAAAGACACCCGCAACGCTCACGCCGCTGTCGCTACCAAGTTCGGTTGCGGCACTTCCCTTGTCGCCGCAAGCGACAAGCACAAGGCACATTGTAAGACCGAGTATAAGTGCTAATATCTTTGATTTATTCACTTTATTATGTATCATAGTCGTATCTCCTTTTAATTTTTGGGGGATATGTTCCGTGTCGCTTACGCGACTTAAAACCTTTTTACCGTTGTATTTTTGTTCCTTATAAAAGCAAAACCGCACCGCCTCATAGGTAACAACCTATGTAGCGGTGCGGACAAATTCCGTTGTGCTTACTTAAATTATAGGCAGACTTTCTCGTCTTTGATTGCCTTGTATATGTCATACCTTGTCAACTCCTTTTGGATAAATTCATTGCAAACTTGCGTTTACGTGTGGCGTTGATAGTTCCGCGTATCAATATATGATACGTTTTGTCATTTGTATTCTACCATAACCATCTCAAGAAATCAAGCCTGTATTTCCTAACTTTGTGTGGAAATACAAAAATTCAAACGTGTGATTCAAACCATATTTTATTGCTTTCCGTCGTGGCTGTTGTATGGGGCATAGCGATTCGACGGTAACGCTCGAAGTTTACAGTCACTTTATCTCGGGCGCGCAAGAAAAAGCGGTGTTTGCCCTTAATAACCTTACAAAATAGGCTTAAAAAGAAATTGGTATTAAACGGTATTAACGATTTTTGTGTTTTTTCAAAATCTCAAAATCAATAATTGACGTAAAAATAGAAAAAAACCACAATATCTTGTGGTTTTTTGGCGTCCGTGATTGGAGTCGAACCAACGGCGTTTCGCTTAGGAGGCGAACCCTCTATCCTACTGAGGTACACGGACAAATATGAAATTTAGTGCGCGATGTAAAAGTTGGTAAACGCGAAAAATAATACCGATTTTAATACCAATCACGCATTTAGCAGCCATCAACCGCAATATATTGTTGCAATCCGCCCCGAAAACACAATATATGGTGTTTTTCTGTGGATAAGGTCCAGCCTTAGGAGGCGAACCCTCTATCCTGCTGAGGTACACGAACGTTTTCTTTAAGCGGTTGTTATTCAAGTACTATGATTATAGACGGATTTTAACGAAAAAGCAAGTTAATTAAAAAAATAATTTATCGGCTTGCTTTCTGCGGTAAGGTAAAAGTAAAGCAGGGCGGTGTTTTTTTGTCGGCGCAGACGGATTTTAACGAAAAAGCAGGTTAATATTTAGCGGTTTGTTCGGCGGCGTTCCGGGGCGGTAAAAATGTGGCGTTGCGGTCTAAGACTAAATTTAGTATAATTAAATAAACTAGAATCGAAAGGGAGCGGAGGGTTTATGATCAAGGAAGTTACCGATAAAAAAACTTTGCGCAAGTTCGCTTATTTCGTGCGGGATTTGTATTCCGCGGATAATAATTTTGCCTGTCCGATTTTCTACTCGGTAAAAAAGGAACTTTATTCCGAAGTTCTTGTAAAAAAGCGTTCTTCCGCGGCGGTTTGTCTGCGTGACGGAAAGGTTGCGGGCAGGATTTTGTTCGGGGTAGGGGACAGCAAGCAACGCGGTGAGAAGATCGGATATTTTTCCTATTTCGACTTCGTCGAAGATTTTTCCGTCGCGCGCGAACTCGTCGAATATATGATTTCTCGTTTGCGCGGAAAAGTAACCTACGTCGAAGGCACTTTTTCGCCGTTCGATCCCGACACTCGACGGGGAATACTCGTCAAAGGATTTACCGAGCCGCACACGATTTTTACTTCCTACAATTATTCCTACTACGGCGAATTTCTCGAAAAACTCGGTTTTTCCAAAGCCTACGACACGTTTACCGTTCGCGTCGATATGAGTCCAAAGGCGTACGAAACTCTTTCCGTTCTCGCAGAGCGCAGTTCGGCAGGGAAAGACGTAACCGTAGACGATCTTAACCTGAAAGACGTTGACGGAGAGGTGGAAGCGGTTCACCGCATATTCGAAGAAGCTACGTTTGCGCTCAACTATCAGGAAGCGCCTTCGGTATCCTTGATTCGTTCGGTTTTCCGTTCTATGAAAGCCTTCATCGATCCGTCGCTCGTAAAAATCGCGCGGGAAAGAGAAACCGGACGGCCTATCGGATTTTGTCTTGTTCTCAAAGATTACAACGAGATTTTGCGGAAAACGAAAGGGAAAATCAAACCGTTTACGTTTTTATTTATGCGCAACAAAATTAAGGGCGCAAGGGGAATTCTTCAATACGTCGTACCCGAATATCAGGGCAAAGGGCTTATTTGTATGCTCTATAAATCCCTGTACGACGCTATGCGCAAAAAAGGAATAACGTATTTCGAAGGCGGCACTATTATGGAAGACAACGCCGCGTCCTGGAAGTCGATGGTCAGGCTCGGCGGAGAAGTGTCGAAAGTTTACCGCATTTACGGGAAGGAGATATAACTATGACAATCGCTGTTTCCGTCGCTCAGGTCCTCGCTATGTTCGGTTTGCCTTTACTTATTATCAAACTGAAAGACAAGAAACCCGTCAAAGCAATCGGCACGGTAGGCGCGGCGTACCTAAGCGGAATACTTATCGCTCTTATCGTTTTTGTCGTCAAAAAAATCGGTGCGGACTTTTCTCTTAACGCCGACGTCGGCGAAATCGGCTCGCACGCGGCAATCGGAGTGGCTATTCCGTTGCTTCTGTTCGGCACTGATCTGGTTGCGCTTAAACGTTTATCCGGGCGCACTCTCGGAGTCTTCGGCTTACTTACGGTATCCGTAATAGTCGTTTCGGTATGCTGTTCTTTCGCTTTCGGCTCGGTCGTAGAAGACAGTGGCAAACTTGCCGGAATGGCTACGGGCTTGTACACGGGCGGCACGCCCAACCTTAACGCTATAGGAAGTATTCTCGGCGTGGATTCGGATTTGATAGCGGTATCGAACCTGTCGGATATGATGATAGGCGGCGTTTTTTACGTTTTTCTTCTCACGCTTTGCAAGCCGCTTTTAAGCAAAATTCTTAAAGCGAAGAAACCCGACGTATATATGAAAGGGGAAGGCGAAGTCGTGAATTCCGACGATTTTTCCGTTAAAGCGGATTGGAAAAAACTCGCCGTCGCGATAGCGATTGCGGTGGGAATGGCGGCAATCGGAGCAGGGATAGGTATTCTTATATGGTATCTTACGGGCGCGGTTCAAGGCAAAATGACCGACTATCTCGTGCCGGCGGTTATGATAACGGCAACCGTGCTCGGTCTTGTCGGCTCGTTTAACAAAAAACTTCGTTCGGTAAAAGGCACGCAAGGCGCAGGGCATTACCTTATTTTGGTTTTTTCCGTCGCGCTCTCGATGAGTATGGATTTTACGAAGTTTAACGTCGGTTACGTCTACGTATTTTTGATGTTTACCGCTATAACTTTGGGAACGTTCGTCCTACACGTCGTTCTGTGCAAAATATTCAAAATCGACGCCGACTGCTGTATGGTGACTATGACCGCCGGGATATACGGACCTGCGTTTATACCTGCGGTAACCAAACAAATAGGCGACGAGAAACTTACGCCCGTTGGGCTTCTCTGCGGTTCGCTCGGCTACGCCGTGGGGACTTTTCTCGGAGCGGGACTGGGGCTTATTTTACCGTAAACGTTTATTTCGTTTGACAAGCGTTTGTCCGAAGTATAAAATAACGAGCGTTTAATACAGATGACGCTTACTATTGTTTTGGCGGCGATAACCTGCGCCGCGGTGATATGCCTCGTTCTTTTGAAACCGTCCGTAACGGTCAAAGGGCATAAAATAAGTATTTACTGGACGCCTGCGCTCGTGGGCGCGATTTCGCTCGTTGCCTGCGGCTCGGCGGATATAAAATTCGTTTTTGACGGACTGACTGCCGATACTGCGGTAAATCCGCTTAAAATTCTCGTTTTGTTCATTTCGATGACCCTTTTGTCGGTGTATCTCGACGAAGTCGGGTTTTTCCGCTATCTAGCCACCGCCGCATTGAAACACGCCGGCCAAAACGGCTTAGCGTTGTTTACCGTGCTGTATTTCGTCGTGGGAGCGTTGACCGTCGTCACTTCGAACGACATAATCGTTCTTACTTTTTCGCCGTTCATTTGCTATTTTGCCAAAAACGCAAAAATTAACCCTTTGCCGTATTTGATAGGGGAGTTCGTTTCGGCAAACACCTGGAGTATGGCTCTTATTATCGGCAATCCGACAAACATTTTTCTCGCCACCGGCGCAGGCGCGGATTTTGCTTCGTACGCGCTGAAAATGGTCTTTCCGACCGTCTTTGCAGGAATAACGGCGTATCTCGTGCTTCTCGCTCTTTTTGCCAAAGAACTGAAAAAAGATAAAATAACCGTAGATACGGCGGTGATCCACGTCGAAGACAAAACGGGGCTGATAATCGGGTTGGTTCACCTTATCGGTTGTACCGCATTGCTCGTCGTCGCGTCGTATATAAAACTCGAAATGTGGTATATCTGCCTTGCGTTTGCGGGAAGTCTTTTTTTCTGCGTGGCGATTCATCATCTTATCCATAAAGAAACGCCGAAAGAGTTAAAAGGGTGTCTGAAACGCGCCCCGTGGGAACTTATACCGTTCGTTTTGTCGATGTTCGTTATAGTTCTCGCTCTTGAAAAAAACGGAATATGCGCTATCTTGGGCGACTTTTTAAGCAAGGGCGACGACGTGTTTGCGTACGGTGCGGGAGCGTATCTTGCGAGCAACGTAATAAACAATATTCCGGCAAGCGTATTGTTCGAATCGATTTTCGCGTCGCCAGGACAAACGGCGGAGAGTAGCGTTTACGCGGCGATAATAGGGACGAACGTAGGAGCGTACCTTACGCCTGTGGGCGCGCTGGCAGGGATAATGTGGAGCGGAATACTTGCCCGGCACGAGATAAAATTCGGATTCGGTAAATTTGTTTTGTACGGCACGGCGGTATCGCTGCCGACTCTTGCCGCCGCACTCGGCGGACTGGAACTTAGTTTCGTTTTGTTCGGTTGATATTAAAAAACGGTTCGGATAAAAAAAGCGCGCTACACGATCGCAGGGCGAAGCGTAGCGCGCTTAGTTATTTTCCGTGAAAATTATTTATTCAAAAAATAGCGGTTAAGCAATCCTTCGAAGGCTTTGCCGTGACGGGCTTCGTCGCGAGCCATTTCGTGTACGGAATCGTGTATAGCGTCAAGGTTGAGTTGTTTTGCGAGTTTCGCAAGATCGGTTTTGCCTTGGGTCGCGCCGTTTTCCGCGGCAACGCGCATTTCAAGGTTTTTCTTGGTGGAATCGGTGACTACTTCGCCTAGCATTTCGGCAAACTTAGCGGCGTGTTCCGCTTCTTCGTATGCCGCTTTTTCCCAGTAAAGTCCGATTTCGGGATAACCTTCTCTGTGGGCGACTCTCGCCATCGCAAGGTACATTCCTACTTCGGTACATTCGCCTTGGAAGTTGGCGCGAAGTCCGTCTATTATTTCAGAGGGAACGTCTTTGGCTATGCCTACGTTGTGTTCGGACGCCCAGGTCATTCCGCCTTCTTCGACTTTGAATTTGCTGCCGGGTACGCCGCATTGAGGGCATTTTTCCGGGGGATTTTCTCCTTCGTAAACGTAACCGCATACCGGACAAATATACTTTTTCATATTCTTAATCTCCTTGTGGTTATTTGTCTTTACATCGACATATTTATATTGTAACAAAAATTTATCCTATAAGTCAATAAATATTTTTAACTTAACCCAAACAATATTTGTTTTACGAAAAACGCCGCCCGAAAGCGGCGCGGTTTTCCTTAATCTTTTTTCTCTTCTTCGCTCGGCGCGTCCGAGTGTTGTTTTTCTTCGCTCGGCGAGGCGTGGTCGGAGTCGGAATTCTCGTTTTTGACTTCGCCGCTCGGTTTGTCGGTCGGTCCTTCCTTTTTGTCGGAAGGAACGATTATCGAGTTTGCCGGGCCGAAGGGGGGAGTGACGACGGGCGGATTGTACTTTTTGGCTTCTTCTTCGATTTTTGAGTTCTTCTCGTCGATGTATTTGTTTATTTCTTCGAGAGAAACGCCGTCCATAAGCATATCCACTTCGTCGGAGTAAATCGTTTCGCGTTCGAAAAGAAGTTTTACCATATTATCGAGAATTTCACGGTTTGCGACGAGGCAGTCGTAAGCGCGTTTGTAGTTCGTTTCTATGATTTTCTTGATTTCTTCGTCGATTATTGCGGCGACTTCGTCGCTGTAATTTACTTGCGTCTGATAATCTCTTCCGATGAAGACTTCCTGATCGCCGCCGTAGAACATATTCGGCAAACGGCTGCTCATACCCCACTCGCATACCATTTTACGCGCGATTTCCGTTGCGCGCTTGATATCGTTGCTCGCGCCGGTGGATACGTCTTCGATTACGATTTCTTCGCTTGCTCTTCCGCCGAGCATCATTGCGATCTGGTCGTTGAGTTTGTTGCGCGAAACGTGACTGTTATCGTTTTTCGGACGGCTGAGAGTATAACCTGCCGCCATACCTCTGGGAATAATGCTGACTTCCTGAACGGCGTCGCAGTGTTTCATAAGTCTGCCGACGATTGCGTGTCCTGCCTCGTGATAAGCGGTGATACGCTTGTCGCTTTCGGTGATTACGCGCGATTTTTTCTGCGGACCTGCGATAACTTTGTTAATGCCTTCGAGAATATCGTGCATTATGATGACTTTACGATTGTTGCGCGCGGCGAGAATAGCCGCTTCGTTGAGAAGGTTGGCGATGTCCGCTCCGCTGAAACCGCTCGTCATACGGGCGAGGGTGCGGAAGTCGACGTCCGCGCTGATGGGTTTGTTCCTGGCGTGAACTTTAAAAATCGCTTCTCTTCCTTTTACGTCGGGGATATTGACGTAAATTTGTCTGTCGAATCTGCCGGGACGGAGTAACGCCGGGTCGAGAATATCCGCACGGTTGGTTGCCGCCATTACGATGATACCGTCGTTGGTTTCGAAACCGTCCATCTGAACGAGAAGTTGGTTAAGCGTTTGTTCTCTTTCGTCGTTTCCGCCGCCTAAGCCCGCGCCTCTCTGACGACCGACGGCGTCGATTTCGTCGATAAAGATGATACAGGGCATATTTTTCTTAGCCTGAGCGAACAGGTCGCGAACTCTGCTCGCGCCCACGCCGACGAACATTTCTACGAAATCACTGCCCGAGATAGAGAAGAACGGAACGTTCGCTTCGCCGGCTACCGCTTTGGCGAAAAGCGTTTTACCCGTTCCCGGAGGACCTACGAGAAGAACGCCACGCGGTATTTTTGCGCCGATTTCGATAAATTTACGCGGATTTTTAAGAAAATCCACGATTTCGCAAAGTTCGGTTTTTTCTTCTTCCGCACCTGCCACGTCGGAGAAACGAACCTTTACGTTGGCGGCGATACGGGGTTTTGTCTTGCCGAACGTAAGAGCGTTGTTGCCGCCCTTTCCGCGCATAGACATTATAATAATAATTGCGAGAACCGCTATCAGAACGAAACTCAGTATGGAGATGATCGTAGACCAGGACGTACCGCTGTTCGGATTGGTAAGTTTGATCGACGGAGCGGTGACGTTGTTCGTCTGACAGTACGTAAGCACTTCGTCCGCTAAAGTACGGGAAGTAACGATTACGTTGTATTTTACGTTTTTGCCGTTGTTGTCGGTGACGGTGATTTGCGCGGAGTAACTATCGTTAAAGGCGATTTCTTTCACTTTGCCTGCGTAAACGTCGTTCCAAAACTCGTTGTACGTCTTCGTTTGCGTACGATTAAGGTTGGAAATAACGAGCGCAACGACCACAGCCACGATAATCATCGAAACGATGATGATAATGTTTCTTTTGTTGTTGTTGCCGGATTTAGGTTCCACTTGTCGTCCTCATTATATAAAATAGTAAAAACAGTATAACAAAATTATTCCGTTAAATCAAGGAATTAACCTTGTTAGCACCGATATTTAAGGGGAGTTTACGTTAGAACTTATAAGTCAACCTTAAATTTTCTATCAAATTTTGAATTTTTTTTGCGATTTTTTCGGATAACGCTTCCACGCACTCTTCGCTGACGGAATACAGAGATTTCATATTGTCGTCGTTTTTCGGCGCAACCACTCCGAGAAACCCCACGTCGCCGAATTTGCCGAGAAGTTTGCCGAGCGCGCTGCCGGCACGAAGTCCGTCGAGCGAATATTTGATTTTGCCCACGTCTTCGCTCGCGCCCAGACAGGCGTCCACGGCGATAATAAGACTTTTGGAATGGTGCGTTTTTATGTGCTTAAAATAATTACCGCAGTTAAGCCCGGTTACGGGCGACGCGGTTCTGCCGTAAACGTAAGCGTCGACGCCGTACGTTTCGACGAGTTTGTCGCCTACGCGCGGACCCAGACTGTCGCCGCATACCTTAGGCGTGCCGATACATATTACAACGGGTTTAGGAACGGTTATTTGCATACCGAATATCCTTGCCCAAACGTCCGTTTTTTATTCCGATTTATTTTTTCACCCTTTCTTACCGCAACCTGACATTTACAGTAAAACCGCATTAAGGGTAACCAAAACAATAATAACGGAATGCTAAAACGATATATACTTTGCTTTATATCTTGTAAGTCAAGCGGTACGCTTGACTTCCTTGGTAGTCCGACTTATGCGGATCAAAAATTTATCCGCGTGTCGGCGATTTCGCCGAACGCGAGTAAATTTCCGCATAACGTTTGGTCGGATAATCTACTCCTCATCCGTCGGCAAAGCCGACACCTTCCCCTTAAGGGGAAGGCTTTTTTCATTACATCATTTAACTTCTGTTGTGTGATATACTCATATAAGTAATACACTCATTGCGATACAGGGATGCAACGTCCCACGTTGCTTGCGTTATGAGATGCAACGCTCGGCGTTGCCAACGCCCCACGTTGCCGTTTGGTCGGAAAATGGACTTGACTATCTCGCGCTATGTATGTATAATATTTATATTAACCGACAAAATTTACGGGAGCGCGCGTTTCGTCATTACGAAGTCGAGGCGTTTCGGGAGGAAAAATGAACGGACTTATACTCGACGTCATAGTCATAGCGGTTGCGGTGCTGCTGATTATTTTCGGCATTTGGCGCGGATTTTACAAACTCATATTCGGGCTTGTATCCGGCATAGCCGCGCTTGCCATAGCAATCGTGCTGTGTTCTACGGTGACGTCCTTTGCGATAGACAAAACGCAAATCGACGAAAAACTTAAGGTTGCGCTCGACGAGCAAATTCAGAACGCCGTTCCCGCGGCAATTAACGCGACCGACGTTCAGATCACCATCAGTACCGACGGTACGATTAAGATCACCAACGAAAAACTTAATCAGGAATATGAGAGCATTTCCGAGTGTCTTAACGGCACGTCCTACAAAATGTTCGGCGGAATACTCGATTCGGTGTTAAAAAATCAAAACGCGCTTAAAGTGCTTTATCCCGATATGGGCAAAGAGAACGCCGAGCCTGCGGAGATAAAGTTGTCTGAGTTGATTTCTTCGGCGGCGGTCGTGTACATTATGCTTGCCTGCGTGTTCGTCATTTTGTGGATTGTGGCGTACATCGTCATAAGGCTGATAATGTTTCTTATCAAAAAACTCGTCAACGCGACGTATATCGGACATTTTATCGACAAAGTGCTCGGTATGGTCGTGGGTGCGGCTATCGCGCTCGTGCTTATTTGGGGCGTGCTTGCCGTTATCAGACTGCTAGGTTCGCAAAGTTGGATACTTCCTGCGGAAGAACTTATCAATTCTTCCACCGTGACGAAATTCCTGTACGAAAAGAACGTTTTGTTTAATCTTCTCGTACAAAACACCAACATACAGGAACTCATCGGCAATTTGCTGAGCGGTGTGGGCGGCTCGACCGAGAAAACCACCGAACAAACGAAAGAGGCGATAAGCGCGCTCGTTCGTTCGTAAAAACGTTCGTCCGTTTCCGCTTTAACGGCGGAAACGGGCTTTTTTTTCGTTTATTGACTCGCAAGCGAAGTTAAAGCAAGCGGAGATATAATAAAAAGACAAAGGGGAAAAGGAGGCAGTTATGAAATTTAACGGTAGCGTGATCGGAAAGATTTTTCTCGTTCTGATCTGTCTGATTTTGGGGATAGTGATCGGTCTCGGCGGACTCGTCGGGGGCGTTTATCTTTTGCTGACAAAGTACAAAGTCGGCGATACTTACGACAAGTACATAGAAACCAGACTTGACGACAAAATGAAAAACAACATCGAACTGAGCGAAGAGGCGCGAAATCTTACTATTCTTCAATGGGGACAGAAAATCGCGCAAAAACTTACTTCGATGGACACTACCACGATCGGCGATCTCGAAGGATTGCTCGGTTATAAGTTTATCTCCAACGCATTGAACGAAGTCGTGGGGATAGACGGTGAGAAAGTAAAAGACAGTACGCTCGGCAATCTTGGCGAAACGATAATGAACAATTTGACGGTGTCGACCGCTCAGGACAAATTCGGCGTAAGTTTTCCGGATTTACCGCTTTTTAAAAATTCGGAGTTTCTCAATACAACCATAGCAAACGCGTTTTCCGACCTTGCGGACAGACCGCTTTCGGATTTTATCGAAACGGGCGACGACACGCACGCGGTAATAAACGCGATTAAAGACCTTACCATCAACGAACTCGGCAGCGACAAACTCAACGGTAAGATAAACTCGCTGAAACTGTCCGAAGTGCTTACCGACATCTCGGAAGACAACAAAATTCTTACCGCTCTCAAAGATAAAACCATCGGAGAACTCAGCGGCGACGGCAGCGACGAAATCGTCAATTCGCTTTTCTTCGACGAGATAATGAATATCGACGACGGAAGCAAACCCCTTATGAAAGGGTTAAAGTATTCCACGCTCGAAAGCATTACCGTAGACGTAGATAAAATTACCGGACTCGAAGAAGACCGCGCGTTCAGAATGAGCGAAGAGTATCTCGAAGCGAAACTTCTCGAAGTAAGCGGTTACGAATACATTTACGACTCGGAAGGAACGGCTTACGTTTACGTTATCGAAAACGGAGTAAAGAAAGACGGTTCTTCTTCGGACGACTTTTTATGTTACAAAACGAAGGAATACGACGGCAAAAACCGTCCGTTTATAGGCGTGGACAGTACGGTTTACGATTTGCCGATACGCTCTATCGTGGATATTTCGCCCGACGATAAACTTATGAACGCACTTGCCGACAGTACGCTTAATACGATTGCGGACGATATTAATACTCTGTTCCTTGACCAAATAATGACTATCGACGCAAGTTCGAGCAAGACGATAGTCGCTTTAAGATACTCGTCGCTTACCACCGTAACCGAACTCGTCGCTTCCGAAGAGTTTTCCGACTATTCGGACGCGAGCAAAGAACTTAAAGGTTACGTTTACAGATACGTTGCGGACGGCGACGGTTACATTCCTTACGTTATGTTAACCGGCAGCGACGGCGAAGCGACGATTAAAGAAGGCAAGTACGAACTCGTCAAAGCGAGAGAATACGCAGGGTTCTACCGTCCGATGATTAGCGTTGACGAAAAGGTAAGCGAACTGTTTATCGGAGAACTTATCGAAAATCCGGACAGCCAAACGCTTAAATCCTTGTCGAACAGTTCGCTCGAAAACAAACTTGCGTATATTCGCCCGGAAAGACTTCGTGACGGAGTGGCGGATGAAATCGAGTATCAGGCGGACGGATTTACTTACAAATATTCGTATTTTTACGATATCCCTTACGTCGTGGTTTACGATGAAAACGGGGAAGTGAAAACCGATCCGAGCGGAGCGATAGAACTTTACCAAACGAGATTTTACGACGGCAAGTATATGCCCCTGCGCGGACTTGACGACAAAGTTAAGACCATAACGTTTGGCGAAGTCGTGGAAATCGACGAAACCGACCCTAACACCGCGCCGCTTATGAAGAACCTTAAAAACACGCGTGTGGAAGATATGGACGCTACGGTAAACAGACTGTTCCTTGCGGAAATGTTGGAAATCGAGGACAGCAGTGCAACCGTGCTTAAGTCTATTAAATATACCGCTTTGCAGAATGCGAAAGCGTTCGTTTCGGTAAGCGAGGCGGCAGACAACGAATCGAGCGTTACTCCGGAAATGAGAGCGAAACATCTTCCCGGATTTACTTATAAATACGCGGTAATAAAAGGTAAACTTACGCCTTTCGTGTGCGTGGTTGACGGCAGCGGAAACCCCGTTACCGCTACGGTAAACGACGTAAACAGTTACGAAACGTACGAAACAAAAGAATTTGACGGGTTCTTCCGCCCGATAAGAAGCCTTAACGAAAAACTCGACGACCTTGCGTTGAACGAAGTGTTTACCGCGGAACAACTTTCTTCGGGCGTGCTGAGTTTGCTAGAACCCGAAACAAAAGTCAACGATATAGGAGATAAGGTGGCGGATAAAATTCAAAAGTCGTCTCTTGCCAAACTCGGCGGCGTAGGAGTTATCGATACGAGCGAAGGCAAATACGATATGGACAACACCCCGAGAGCGCAACGCGCGTTTATATGGAACAATAATCTCGGCGGAATGCTCGAAAGCCTTATTAAATTCGTAGACAGCCCCGTCAACGCGGCAGGAAGAATAAACTACGACGTAATAAGCGAACCGACCGTTAACCTAACGAAAAACTCGTACACGCTCAGCGAATTTATAGCGGCATACGAACAATACCAGACGCTTGTGTTAAACGATAACGTAACGATAATCGTTACGCCGGAAGACGCCGTATATCAAGCGAAAAACGGCAAGTATTATATCCCTGTGTTTAACCTTGAAGGAGACGCGTACACGTTTAACGTTACGGGCGGGGAAGTCGTGCTTGCGGCTATGGAAAAAACTCCGAGCGGAGCAATTACGCTTGCTGACCATCAGTTCTTTTATGCGTATGACGCGACAAACGGCGGCAACGGTAGCGGACTTAAATACTACGACGGTACGGAAACCGATAAGTCCGGAACGAAAGTAACGATGGGCGTGCCGGGCGTAGCCACCGAATCGTTCGTGGAATATAAGAAAATAGGATAAAATTTAGCCGACCAAACAAAGCCTTCCCCTTGGGGGAAGGTGTCGGTGAAACCGACGGATGAGGGGTAGATCATCCGACCAAACGTTATGCGGAAATTTGCTCGCGGTCAGCAAAAATGCTGACACGCGGATAAATTTTTTATCCGCATAAGTCGGACTAGTAAGGAAGCGGAATGACACATTCCGCTTTTAATTTTTAGTTCGCAGGGGCGCTGCCCCTTGCTCGATCCCCGTAAGGGCGGCACTCACGGCGCGTGTCCGCTCGT
>ERZ779888.1792-NODE-1792-length-19779-cov-7.589181_pt1 | contig 19779 bp, 19 predicted proteins | sample MGYA00511245_ERZ779888 | MGnify/ENA primary metagenome ERZ779888 (study PRJEB29588, sample SAMEA2155255) | human gut metagenome | biome: human gut; feature: human-associated habitat; material: faeces | place: Denmark | collected 2008/2010 ... | reverse complement strand
TATCTAGATAGTATTTTAGTTCCAAAAGATATATTTGATTTGCTATTAAAACAAAAAGAAGATAATATTTCAGTAATATATAAAATGTTAATTGATAAAAAAATAAATTGGGATTCTGTAATGCCATTCATTAACATAAATATAGTAAAGGATATATGTAAAATCACTGATGAAAAATTAAAACTAGAATTAGAAAATTATATTTTGCAAAATGATTTTGACTTAGATTTAAAAAAATATATCATTTTAAATGAAGATAACTCATTTGAAAATTTGGAATTAGTTTATAATGATTTTAATTCCAATGATGAGTTTAGTTTAAATGAAGATGATTTACAAACGCTTTTAAATAAATATGGTTATAATACTTTGATTGATAAATATATAATAGAGCTTTTAAAAGATAAAACTACTGAAAAAAATATGATAGGGTATTTAAAAAATAAAGAATATGATTTATCATCAATCATTTTAGATAAAATAGATTCTCTTCCAACTAAATATGGATATTCAGATTATTATGAAAAATTATTTAAAGAAAAAGAGTATTATGAATTGTTATTGTATTCTAAACTGATTAATAATAAAAAAATGAGTATTGATTCAAGTATAGCAGGTAATTCTAAATATATTGATGCTATTATCAGTGTTTATAAACAAATGAAAAATAATTTTAATAAACATGCATATTCAGAAGCTATCACAAATAAAATTGTTGATAATTATGATTTTTCTGATATTGACTATAATAAAGACAATTTTTGGAAAATAGACATATTGGTACCAAGTTTAAAAAAATATACAAAATGTATAAATTTATTTAATCGTTTAAAAGATTGCAACATACTGAATGATTATATTTCACATTGCAAAAATAATGAAATATATGATAAAGATTTTTTTGCAAATATGAGAAGATATGCACAGGAAATGTGTCTTTCCACGGGAATAAAATCTAATATTACTAAATTATTAAAAAACAAGTTATAAATAGAAGATAAGTATTTTATGAATATTTCAGATATTCATGTTGCAAAAATTAGGTGCTATACTCAAAATTTTTCACTTGATTAATTCTATCTTCTATTCTAGAATATTCCTTTTTAAAAAATATTCCTAGTATCAATGCCACTAACATTATAATTGATATTATACCCATTATTTCACCTAATCCTATATTTATACCTACTTTCTATTGTTAGTTTAACATAAAAAAGATTAGTTTTATTAATAAACTGAAATCATTAACTCTAACTTTACAGAAAAACACTTTTTATAAAATTGACATCTATGTTTTCCCATGCTACAATTAGAGTGGATAGTAGGTGAAGTAAATTGAAAAAATTAAAAAGATTATTAATAATTATTATAGTAACTGCATTTTTATATTTCTATTTCAATGAAGAGACTACTAATTTATTAAAAAAAATCTTTCCAGATAGTTATTCAACTGAAGTAACTGAAGTAGGGGAAGATAAGGGTAGTTACATAATTATAAACAATAACGAGCCGGATTTTAACGATGAAGATAAGACTACAGACACATTTGAAAAGTATAGTAAACTTGATTCTCTAGGACGTGCAGGTGTTGCCTATGCAAATATAAGTGTTGACTTAATGCCTACAACTGAAAGAGAAAGTATAGGTATGATTAAACCAACTGGCTGGCACACTATTAAATATGACATAGTATCAGGAAAATACTTATATAATCGTTGTCACTTAATTGGTTACCAACTAACTGGAGAAAATAAAAATGAACTAAACTTAATAACCTGCACTAGACAAATGAACACAGTAGGAATGCTAGACTGGGAGAGTATGGTAGCAAACTATATCAAAAAAACAAAAAATAATGTCCTTTATAGGGTAACTCCAAAATATGAAAATGATAACTTGCTTGCAAGTGGCGTCCAAATAGAAGCGTACTCTATTCAAGATAACGGAAAAGGCATAAAGTTCAATATATTTGTTAAAAACATACAAGACGGAATAGAAATAGACTATAAAACTGGCGACAGTAAATTAAAAGAATAAAAGAATATTTTTAAATTAAAGTTTTCCTTTAACTAAAAATACTCTTTTTTATTACTTCAATATTGTTCTTAAGTAACTTACAATTTCTTCAACATCTAGATTAACAAACTCAATATCATAAAATAAGTCGTTATAATTAAATCTTGCACTAGTGGCATAACTATAGTTATCACTATAATCTTTTACAATCTTAACATCATGATTATGTATAGTAGATGACTTAAGTTCACTAGTAGGTACATATATACATTTAGGTCTACCATTTTTAAATTTATGCTTTGAATAAAATATATCTATTATTTTTTCTCCATTCTTAAATATCACTTGATTAGCTTCTTTTTCTTTATTATCATAAGTTAACCATTCATAATTATGTTCTAAATTGTACCCCTTAGGTATCGGAGCCAAAATGTTATTTAAGTTTTCTATTTCGTTTCTATTAATATATATATCTTTAGCAACATAGTTTAACTTTGCTTTCTCACTTAATTCATTGATAACTATAATATCATTTTCATACTTATACACTACCTCACTAGTATTCTTGTTAAGAACTAACACCACTGATAAAATAACAACCAGCGTAGATGGCACCAAAAACAAATAATTAACATTCTTTCTAACAATATTATCGTATATCCTATCTTTGCTTATCTTCCCCGTAAACATACTCTTCAAATTCATAAATCATTCCTCCTTTAAGTATTTATTAAGTTCCTTTAATGTCCTATAAAGATAGTGTTTCACATTGCTTTCCGTGATATTTAAAAACTCACTTATCTCTTTAAGTGTTAACTCTTCATGATAATATAAATAGAATATCTTTGATATAACACTTTTTTTCTTTTTTAAATAATTCCACACCTTATCAGTATCATATCTATTAGAAACTGTCTCTTCTAAGTTAAACTCATCACGTATATTCTCTATACCTAAGTCTTCTTCATTCTTAAAATAATCAACTATCTTATCTTTAAACCTAAACCTATAATAGTCATTAATCTTATGATTAGCTATTCCAAATATATAAGACTTATCAACACTCACATTCTTTTTTAACTTCTTATACGCGTCAGTATATATATTTTGTAAAATATCTTCCACATCAGCAATATTTCTGCATTTTAATATAACATACCTTTTAATCTCATTAAAAGTCTCATTATAAATACTATCAAATTCTCTTAAGGCTTGACTAGTCATTTTATCACCTTCACTTATACAGTCGTAAATTATTGCTATTTAGTTCCATTTTTATATTGTTTATTATACTAAAGAATAACTTTTAATACAACTTAACTATAACTTAAAGTAATAACACCCATAAATAATTACTTCTTTTCTTGTATTCATTTTTATTATATAATGTAACTAGAGGAAGTGATTATATGTATAAATCTAATGATAGTGTAGAAATTGCAAAGTTAATGAGTAGATTTAATTATGACGAAAGTAAAACTAGTGAAGTGCTAGAAAAATATGATAAGCTAACTAAATTAGTAGACTTACATACCCATACGTCTTATAGTGATGGAATGCTTAGTCCTATTGAAGTATTAGACTTAGCCAAAAAAGAAAATGTTGGCCTTTTATCCATAACAGATCATGATACAGTTGAAGGAATTAGAAAGTACAAAAGTGTTTTACATAACGATAAAGATATAAAATTTGTTGACGGAATAGAGTTATCTATAAGAGTGAACCACGGTAGAATGCATATACTTGGTTACAAAATTGACATAGAAAATAAACTATTAAATGACAAGCTAGCATGGATTAAAGAAAACAAAATCAACTCATTTTTAACAATTTATGAAGAAGTCAAAAGAGAGTACAATCTAGTATTCAGTAATAAAAAGTTAGCTGATTTAATAAAAAGCGTTTACACTGAAGGCCACACAATTAACAGAGTAGACATTGCAAAAATGTGCGTGGAAGAATCTTACGCCCTTGATATAAAAGATGCGTTTAACAAATACCTAATAAGTGCTTACGAAAATACTAGAAAATATAGAAAAGGCATAAACTATGAAGAAGCGATAAACTTAATTAACAACTCTAGTGGAATAAGCGTACTTGCCCATCCAAAAAGCCTAGAACTTAGCCAAAAAGAATTTTTAATTTTATTAAAAGACCTAATTAAATGTGGACTAAACGGCATTGAAGTATATCATTCTAGTCACACAAAAGAAGAAATGATGTTTTATAAAGGTATATGCTTAGAAAATGGCTTATTCATGACTGGTGGAAGTGACTTTCATGGAAAAAATAAACCCGATGTGTTACTAGCTCATGGCATTAACGACAACCTTAACATTAGAAGGCATCAGTTAAAACTACCAGATAATATGTAAATGCAAAAGCAATTTTACAAATTTCTACATAAAGTTTATAGTAAATAATTAAAAAATGTAGTATATTTATAATGAGGTGTTAATGGTGGAAAAACGAAAATTAAAAATTGGACTTTTTATTGATAATTATTATCCAAATATAGACGGAGTAACACTTGTAGTTGATAACCTAGCAAGGTGTTTGTCAAAATATAACGATGTAGTAGTAGTCTGTCCATATATTGATGGGTGTAATGATTCTTCATTTCCTTATAAAGTAATTAGATTAAAAAGCATTAAAGTTCCGCTTACTTCTTATAAAGTTGTTAATATGTTTTGTAATAAAATAGAACTTGTTAATGAAAAGTTTGACATAATACACATTCATTCACCATTTATTTTAGGTAAAATTGGAATGAAACTTGCGAAGAAACTAGATATTCCATGTATTTCAACCGTGCACACCAGATTCGATTTTGAATTCAAAAGATTTGCCAAAAGTGAAGTTATATCACAATTCGCGACTAAAGTTTTAATTACTTCCTTAAACAAAAGTACCCTATGCACAGTTGTAAATGACCCATTAGTTAGCGAAGTTAAGAGTTATGGATACAAAGGAAAACTAAAAGTAGTTTATAACGGGACAGACCTAAAGCCAGCTATCTTTAAAGGTAGAAAAAGAAATATGATAAATGAAATGTTTAACTTATCTAATGAAGAGGCTGTTTTCTTGTTTGTTGGTAGAATTATTGATATAAAAAATATTTTCTTCATACTAGATGCTTTAAAACTTCTAAAAGAAGAAAATTATAAATTCAAAATGATTTACGTAGGAGAAGGTCCTGACTTTGAAAAATTAAAAAACAAAGTTATTGAGTACCAATTAGAAGACTACATTATACTAACTGGAAAAATTACTGATAGAGAACTTTTATCATTCATATATAGAAGAAGTGATTTACTTTTATTCCCATCTTTATTTGATACATCTAGTTTAGTTAGAATAGAAGCTGCAGTTAACATGACACCAGGACTTTTCATAAAAGGTAGCATGGTTGGTTCTACTATAAAGGATAACGTTGATGGTTACCTTAGTGAACTAGATACAGTAAAATATAAAAATAGAATTATAGAAATAATAAATGATAAAAAACTACTTAACAAAGTATCAATAAACGCTAAAAAGAACTTAGGCGTTTCTTGGAAAAATGTTGCAAAAATATATTATGATATCTATTTAGAAGAGGTTAATAGCAAATTGATTTAACCTCTTTTTAATGATATAATTATAAAGACGAAGGGTGAAATAAGTATGTATACAATTTTTGATTATTTAGAATATTATAAAGATACAAATTTAAATGAAATAAACATTAATGAAATAGATAATCTACTATTTAGCATTTTAGTCTATCTTCCAATATCAAGTTTTGATAAAAAAATGAATTTCTCTGAATTTGCTAACTATGCTTTAAAATATAAAAACGTTAAAACTTCTAGCAGCATGGCACATGTTGCATTTGAAATAATAAGTATTTTAAAAAACTCCAAAAGATTTAAGGACTTTTATGTTAGCAATTTTGTTAACATAAAAAATGAAGAAATGCAGTTTGGTGGAGCTAAATTTAGTAACAAAGACACAACTATTATAAGCTTTAAAGGTACAGATGGTTCATGTATTGGCTGGTATGAAAACTTAAGATTATCCTATATGTATCCAACTAAAACTCAAAGTTATGCTTTAGATTACATAAAAAACACTATTGATAACAAAGACAAAAATATCTATTTATGTGGACATAGTAAAGGGGGAAATTTAGCTTTAGTGTCCTTAATAGAAGCAAGTAAAAGCCTATTTAAAAGAATTAACAAAGTCTATAATTTTGACGGGCCTGGCGTTTTAAATGATGTATTTTATAGCGACAAATACAAAAATGCAAAGACAAAACTAATTAATATTGTTCCAACTGGCTCAGTAGTAGGTATGCTTTTATATAATGACTTATATGATGTGTGTGAAAGCACTGAATACGCTTTTAATGAACACTATCCAAATTCATTCAAAGTATTTGGTACAAAATTCGTTAAAGGTAACTTAAGTTTAGTAAGTAAAAAAATACATCAGTCTACAACTGAAGAGTTAAGTAGTTTAGACAAAGAAAGCGTTAAAGATGCAGTTGAAAGTTTGATAAAAACTTTAGGAAAAGACGGAGTAGAAGACTTTAACTTTAGCTTAACAGAGATAACAGAAATAGTTAAAAACATGAAAAACATTCCAGCTTCTACTAGAAGTTATTTAGTTAAAATGTTAACAACTCTAATAAGTGTAATAGGTAAAAACAAATAAAAAAGCCACAGTTAAACTGTGGTTTTAGTCTATATTAATTAATTCGTACTTAGTACTTCCAAGCCCTAAATCTACTCAACATATGACATTTATATGTGCTAGATTTATAATCGAGTCGTATTTAGTAAAGCAGTTTTCCACTAGGTCATACTCTAAATGCTTTCCTTTATTAACTGGCAGTTTTATTTCATCTTCACTATCCATTATACTAGCATTAGCTATCTTAGTAAACTCATGACTTTCTATAACTTTCATATGGTCTAAAGTTGTCTGTCTTTATCTTATATAAGCTGTATTACATTCAACAATTGTAGCATTAACTTATTGTACAAGTCCCTATATTAATTCAGAATTCAAATATTCTAACTAATAATTTACTGCTTATCTCTTTTGTAAAATATACTTTACTCATAAAACGCTCTATTTAATATAATTTACTACCTGGAATTACTCCCTCATCTATAAACGATAGTTTAACTATTTCCTTACCATCAACCTTGCACTCAAAAGACAAAAGCATACCATTAGATTCCATCCCCATCATATTTCTTGGTGGTAAATTTAAAATAGCAATTACATTCTTACCAATTAACTCTTCCGGACTATAAAACTCCTTGATTCCACTTAATATAATTCTTTCGTCATTAGTCCCATCATCAAGTGTAAACTTTAATAACTTGCTACTCTTTGGAACTTCTTCACAATTAACTATCTTTACTGCTCTTAAGTCACTTTTACTAAAAGTATCAAAATCAACCCTCTCAGTAAAAAGTGGTTCAATTTCTATATTCATATTCTACCTTCTTTCTATATTTATTATAAACTAAATACGAAAAAAATACAAATGATAATTTTGTGAAAACCATTGATTAAGTTTATTTAATATGTTACTATTAAATCGTGTTAGATTTCTTGCTGGTAATTTAACACAATATACAATTTAGTCGATAATTTATATTTTCAGGCAAGAGAAAATATATCTATTCGGGGATACTTCTTAGGGAGTATCCCCTTTTTCGAAAGGAGGTGAAAAAAGGGTTGTGGATATCAGAATGAAAAAGACTTCGTAACACTATTTGATAAAAAATATTTACATGAACTAGATTTTAACTCACAACAATTCTTAAAAGATGTTTTTAAAGATACTATAGATGATACGGAAATGATTAAATGCTGGAAAAATAAAGTGGCTCAAAAGGCAGATATATTTATTAAGTACAAGAATTATGTCAAAGGAATAAGCATAAAATGTGGAAATAATAACTCAGTTCATCATGAGCAAATTCAAGAATTTGAAAGATATTTAGGAAATCTTGGTATACCCTACAAAGTTATAGATAAATACGTAAGTTATCACTATGGATATAAAAAAGATAAAGATGGTAAAACTGATTTTGAATGTCTTCTTAGTAGTCAAGAATACAAAGAGTTATATCAAAGTGAATTAGATATTTTCAACAACTATGTAAACAAAACAAGGATAATTATTGATATGGTTGATAGATTTATTGTACGTGGAAGAAACTCAGATTACGATATTGATTTTCTTATATGTGGTACAGTAGAAGATTATGTATCGATAAGTAAATACGATTTATATGACTTGGTTTTATCAAAAAGATGTCTGAATTTTACTTCACCACATGTTGCATGCATGACAATTGGCCCTCAAAAAAGATGCATAACTTCTAAAGATAATATAAAAGATAGATATTTAGTTGCAATTAGATGGAATTTTCTTAGAGAAGATATTACTAATTTTAATAATAATCTTAAGCAAGGCTAGAGTAGTGGGTTTGCTTCCCATCGCTTATGTCAAATAAAAAAAACACCAAATACATGGTGTAAATTTCATATGGAGCAAGCGATGGGAATCGAACCCACGTCTCAGCCTTGGCAAGGCCGCGTACTAGCCGTTGTACTACGCCTGCACTTGTTTTTTTCCAAATGCATAAATATCATATCATAATTTATTAGAAAAAACAAGTGTAAAATTTGTGTAAAAATCTAATATTTTGTTTGACTAATTTACTTTTTTATTATACACTTTCTATAGAGGGTAGGAAATATGAAAGATAAAATAAGTAATGAAGAATTTGCAAGCATAGAAAGCATATTTAAAAATAGAGACATGGCACCTTATGAAGATGCAATAATAAATGCTTGTAATGCTTCAGTTGACAGAAAAAGAAGAGAAAGAAATGTAAAGAGCGAAAAAAGACGTAAAGAAGAAATGAAATCAAAAATAGTTTCTGCTGTTCTTGCAGCTTTAGTACTTGTTGGTGGAGTAACTATCACAAAAGGTGTAGTAGACAAAGCTAATGAAATTGCAAATGAAATAACTGAAAACAAAGAAAACTATGACAAACAAAAAGTAATGGACGAAATTAGTAAGAAGATTGGCTCTTTAGTCTTTGTAAAAGATGAAGATTTTAACGAAAGATATGACACAACAGAAGTTAGCATATTAAGCCAGTGCACCAAAAGAACACAAGATAACTCAGGTTACATGTATTTGCACCAAAAAATAGCAGACAAAATTAATGAGTTACCAGCTGAATTACAAGAATACGCTATATGTGCAACTCTAGAAACCATGGGAAGTAATAGAAGCGTTTTATTTGATGGAGTTACTACAAACGCAGACTATCTAATTAAGTGTCTTGGATTAAACGACGCTAAAGATTTAGAAGAATATTTAAGCCACGTTAACAAAGATGGAAGTTCTGATTTTACAGAATTCCTAAATAGTCAATATGAACAAAACGACTTTATAATGGCTGTAGTAAATGCAGAATTAAATGAAATAGGTAGAGGTGTTTCTAGTGGAAGAAATTAATGTAAATGTAACAGATATTGATGGTAAAGAATATATAGAACTAGACACAGTAGAAGTTAAGGGTAGTAAATATGTTTATCTAGTTAGTACAAACGACGACAAAGACTTTCTAATCAACAAAATAGTTGTAGACAACGGAAAAGAATACTATGAAGGTTTAGAAAGTAATGAAGAATTCCAAATAGTACTTTTAAACTTTATCAAAAAGAACAAAAACGTTATAAACGAGTTATAGTAAAGCGACCAATTATAGGTTGCTTTTTTCGTTATCTTTGTATATAATATTTACAGAAGATATGAAACGAAAGGAGTAATTTATTCATATTTAGCGCCAGAACCATAAGTGGTTGACGAGGTTAACAGTTATCGATTTTTCGGCGGGTGCTGTTACGGATAAGTAGTTCGTTAGAAGTATTACAAAAAGTAAAATCAATATTACAACAAAATATACTTCATGCTAAATTTTTTAGTATGGAGGGATTTTTATGTGTGGTATCATTGGATACGTAGGAGAAAAGAATAATAGTATAGATGTAATTATAGATGGGTTAAAGCACCTAGAATACAGGGGTTATGACAGTGCGGGTATAGCTTATGTTAAAGATAATAATGTTGTTATAGAAAGGGAAGTAGGTAGAATTAGTAACCTAGAAGGTGTTCTTAAAAAAGACATTTCTCATATTGGAATCGGACACACTAGATGGGCAACTCATGGTAAGCCAACAAAAGAAAATGCTCACCCTCATAAAGTGGGGAATATTACTTTAGTACATAATGGAATTATTGATAATTTTATGGAGTTAAAAAGTGTTTTAATGAGTGAAGGCTACACTTTCAAAAGTGACACAGACACTGAAGTAGCGGCTGCTTACATTGACTATTTGTATAAAGAAAATAATGACATGATTAAAAGTTTAAGTATATGTGTTAACAAATTTCTAGGAAGTTATGCTTTTGGTGTTATTAATGAGTTAGAAAAAGACACGATGTATGCTTTAAGAAAAGATAGTCCATTAATTATAGGTGTAGGAGAAAACGAAAACTTTATTGCAAGTGATGTACCTTCTATATTAAAGTATACTAATAAGTATATTGATATAGAAAATGATGAAATAGTTAAAATAACAAAAGATGAAGTTACTGTATATGATAAAAATTGCAATATCGTTAATAAAGAAATAAGTGTATTTGAAGGGGATGCTAATTTAGTAGAGAAGAATGGTTACGAGACATACATGCTTAAAGAAATACACGAAGAAGCAGAAGTGATAAAGAAAACTAGTGAAGTTGAATTAGATTTTGATTTAAGTAAGTATGATGAAATAGATATAGTTGCGTGTGGAAGTGCTTATCATGCTGGCTTAGTTGGTAAATATATGATAGAAAAACTATGCGACATAAAAGTGAATGTATGTATTGCAAGTGAATACCAATACGATAAACATTTTTATAAAGGTAAAACTTTAGTTATAGCAATAAGTCAAAGTGGGGAAACTGCAGACACTAAAAAATGTGTTAATATTGCAAATGATATGGGTGTTGATACTTTAGGAATTGTTAATGTTAAAGGAAGTAGTATTGCTAGAATTTGTAAGCATGTTATTTATACTTTAGCAGGTCCTGAAATAGCAGTGGCAACTACAAAGGCTTATCTAGCACAAATTACCACTTTAATACTTCTTGCAGTTAAAAATAGTAAAGAAAAAGTGAATACTGAAGATTTACAAAAACTACCTTATTATATAGAAAGTTTGATTAACAAAGATTATACTTCTCTTGCAAATATGCTTTACACAAGGGATGACATCTATTTTATCGGTAGAGGAATAGACTATGCACTTTGTATGGAAGGAAGTTTAAAACTAAAAGAAATTAGTTATATTCATAGTGAAGCGTATGCAGCAGGAGAGCTAAAACACGGGACAATTTCATTAATTAGTGAAGGAACACCTGTTATAGTAGTTGCAACAAGTGATGAGTTATACTTAAAAACTATTAGTAATGCTAAAGAAGTTAAAGCAAGAGGTGCTTATGTTATATTAGTAACTGACAAAGAAGTTATTAACGAAGGCGTTTATGACGAGTTAATTAGTATTCCTAAAGTAACTGAAGAATTAAGACCTATCTTAACAATTATACCATTACAATTAATAAGTTATGAGGTTGCTAAGTTAAGAGGTAACGATATTGATAAACCTAAGAATTTGGCTAAGAGTGTTACAGTGGAGTAAATTATTGAAAGTCTCTAATATTAGAGGCTTTTTTAAATTGACTATATGATTTTTAAGAAAAATATAGTATAATATTAAACAAGAGAAGGTGGTTTATATTCATGACTATTATTATTTTTATAGGTTTCTTAATATTCTGTTATATTTTTAGAGACTCATATAAAAACAAGCCAGAACCAAAAAAAGAAAAACCTAAAAAGAAAAACATATCTCCATATTCTGAAGAAGAAATGGACAAGTACTACCTAGAAGAATGGCAAAAAGACTTAGTAAGAGAAGGAAGATTTGCACCATGGAGTTTCAAAAAGAAATCAACTTATAGTGGCAAACTAAGTGATGGACAATATTATAAAGATGATGATGTTTAATAGAAAGGAATGATTAAAATGGATAAGAAAAACGTACTAAATAAAATACATGGGGGGGGGGTATTTAGTTATCTAAATATACATAGTTTTAGTGTACTTCAAATTAGAGATTTAAAGATGGAGTTTTTTATAATTCCATCTTTTTGTGTGGAGGTAAACTAATATGGGGTTATTTAGAGAATTAGTTGAGTTCAGCACAAAATGGAAAATAGTTGATAAACATGGCTGGGGTGCAGGACTTTTATATGAAGACGAAGTTAACAAAAGAAAGTTAGACAAACTTGATAGAGAATACTCAAATATACTAGAAGAAGGTAAAAAAGACTACTTTAAAATAGGTGATGACATAATTAAAAATAACAAATATATAACTCAAGAAGAAAAAGAAGAACTGTTTAGTATTCTATCTAAAATTGATAATACAAATGATAGTGATTTAGTTATTATGCTTGGAAATGAGTTAAAAACAATTGGGAGAAAGATTATATTTAGTAATTATATAAGAGATGTTTTAATGCAAATAAACGATGTAGTTATGAACAATGAAAAAGTTTATCCAGAAGAAAGACAAACCTTTTTAGATTACTATGACAAAATAAATAAAGTTGACGACTTTACTAGGAAAAGATATCTAATCATTGAACTATTAGATTACTTAGAGGCTAATAAAATAAAAATAACTAACAGAAAAGAATTTACTGATGGAATAGATATGCTTAATAAAACATTAGAGGAAGATAAATAATATGGAAGACTATAGTACTAAATTAACCGCTGAACCATTTTTATATAACGAAACTAAAATAATTGGAGAGTATTTATTAAATGGAGAAAATGTTCAAGAATTAAAAAGAAAAAATATAGAAGAAAACTTAATTAAGCATAAAAAACAAGGAAGTGTTAAGAGAACTAATGCACCAATATTTAGAAGATTAGGAATAATGAATAATGAAATTTTAGAAAATTTTCTTTATTCAGATGTTGAAACCAGTAAATATTTATTAGTATATGCAATTATGAAAACAGATAAATTGGTAAGAGATTTTATTATAGAAGTATACAAAGACAAGATAATTATGAGGAATGAATACATAGAAAAATATGATATAGATAGATGGTATGAAATGAAAAAGGAATCTAGTGTTACACTAAAAAACAAGTCTGATATAACTAACAATAAAGCCAAACAAGTTATAATGAAAATTTTACAAGATTCAGGCATGGTGGTAAAGGAATCAAATAATAGATTTAGAATTATTAAGCCACTCCTTAATGATAAGTTTATGTATCTATTAGAAGAAAATAATGATATAGAATATGCTAAAGCAATTGGAGGTTTGTTATGAAAAGTATAAGTCAAAGACTACAGGAATTAACAGAAAAATTAAATAATGATGACATATTTAAATCGGTTGGATTAGGAAACGAAATAAACTTTTATGTATTTGACTATGATCCAGTCGATGAATACGTTGTAAGAGACTACTTATATAAGTATCTGCTTGAAAAGAAAGATAACATTTTAATATTTGATATTTATGATATTGTAATAGATTATTTAAAAGAAAGAAAACTTATGGATAAGTGCGTAGAGTTTGAAAAGAAGAAAGATATAAAGTATTTAAATGAAGTTATATCTAAATCACTTGGAATAGGAACAGCTAATGATGTTATTGTTAATAACATTAAAAATTCTTTAGAGCCTAATAAAATTGTTTTGATAACTGGAATAAGTAAATGTTATGGCATTTTAAGAGGGCATACAGTATTAAATAATTTACATAGTGTAGTAACATCTAACCCATTAGTAATGTTTTATCCAGGAAACTATAATGGACAAAGTTTTAGATTATTTAATATTTTTGATAATGATAATTACTACCGTGCTTTTAGTATAGTAGATAGATAGTAGGAGAAGTTTATGGAGAAGTTAAAAAGTATTTATAAAAAAGATATTGAAAGAGAAATACAAGGTGTTATTAAAGTAGATGATGAAAATTTTATTGAACAAGAATTAGATGAATATGTAGTAACAAACGAGCTATTAAAGCATTTCAAAAGTTTTTTTGAAGCATACGATTTAGGAGTAAAAGGTAAAACAGAAAAGATGGGAGTATGGATTTCTGGTTTCTTTGGAAGTGGTAAGTCACACTTTCTTAAAATGATTTCATATCTTTTAGAAAATAAAACTGTAAAAGGTAGAAGTGCAGTTTCATATTTTGAAGATAAAATTAATGATAAAGAATTACTAAACTTAATAAAAGAAGACACTAGTATATCTAGCGATATTATATTATTTAACATTGATTCTAAATCAGGTAATTCAAATGGTTCAAAAGATAAAATATTGGAAGTTTTCGAAAAAGTATTTAATGAGAAAATGGGATTATCAACCAATCCATTTGTAGCTGAAATAGAAAGATTTTTAATAAAGAGTAATAAATACAAAGAATTTATTGAAGAATTTAATAAACACTCATTTTATAGTTGGGAAGAAAGTAGAGATAGTCTACAATTTGTAGAAGATGAGTTTGCTTTATCATATTCAAAAGTATTAGGTAAATCTGAAGAAGAAAGTAGAAGCATAATAGAAAGAACAGAAAATAATTACACAGTATCTGTAGAAGAATTTGCTAAAAGAGTAAATGAATATTTAAGTACTAAAGAAGATAATCATCACATTATTTTCTTAGTTGATGAAGTAGGACAATACATAGGAAATGATAGAAATCTAATGCTTAATTTACAAACAATAGTAGAAGATTTAGGAATAATGTGCGGTGGTAAAGCATGGGTTATAGTTACTTCGCAAGGCGCTATTGATGATTATGTTAAAGTTCAAGGTAACGATTTTTCCAAAATTCAAGGAAGGTTTGATACTAAGCTATCTTTGTCAAGTTCTGATATTGATGAAGTAATCAAAAAAAGAATATTAGAAAAAACAGAAGAAGCTAGTAAAACACTAAACACTATATATGAAAGTAAATCTTCAATAATTAAAAATTTGCTAACATTTAACTCAACTTCAACTCAAGAGTTATATGAAGATAATAATGACTTTATAGCAACTTATCCGTTTATTCCTTATCAATTTAAGTTATTACAGGATGTATTTACTGATATAAGAAAACATGGATATTCTGGAAAACACTTATCTAGTGGAGAAAGAAGTACTTTAGGAGCTTTTCAACAAACTGCTAAGGAATTTAAAAATAATGAAATTGGAACACTAATACCATTCTATGCTTTTTATGATACTATTGAGAAGTTTTTAGAACCTCAAATAACTAGAGTAATAAATCATGCTAATGATTTAGTTAAAGACGATAAACTAAAATATATAGATGTAAATATACTTAAAATGTTATTTATGTTAAAAAATATTAAAGAGATACCTTCAAATATTGATAACTTATCCACTTTATATGTATCAAACATTGATGATGATAAAATTAGTTTGAAGGATGAAATTAACGATTCTTTAAGAAGATTATTAAAAGAAGTTCTTATACAAAGAAATAACGATATTTATAAGTTTTTGACCGACGAAGAACAAGAAATAAATAGAGAAATAAATCAAATGGACGTTGACCCTAGTAAACTTTTTGAATTTATAGGTAATATTATTTTTAGTAATATTTACTTAGAACCCAGAGTGAAATATAAAGATAAACCATTTGACTTTAGTAAATATATAGATGAATTTATGATATCTTCTTTTGATTCTGAAATAGGTTTAAAAATAATTACTGATTCAAGTTCAGATGTTAGTGAAATAATTATGAAGTCAGCTAGTGAAAAGAATTGTGTTTTTGTTAAACTAGATTTATCTGGTGCTATTATAGACGACATATATTCCAATTTAAAATACGATCAATATAAAAGGGTTAGTTACAAGTCTTCTATAAATGAAACAGTTGAAAGCATCTTAAAAATAAAAGATATAGAGTATAGAAATGCTTATGCTAGAATCAAAGATTATATCAAAGAACAATTAGGAGAATCTGAAATTTATGTTAATGGAGAAAAACTAAATATTAGTTCTAAAGATCCTAAAACTAGAATAAACGAAGCATTAATAACACTAATAAAAGATATTTATAACAAATATTCATATATTGAAGGTCATTTTGATAAAAATGCAATAAGAGAGTTATTTTCTAATAAACAGATGTCATACGATTTTAACGTTGAAACTAGCTATGAAAAAGCATATGAAGTAATTAAAGACTATATAACTGAACAAAACGAATGTAGAAAGCCAGTTACTATTAGAAGCTTATTACAACACTTTGAAAAAGCACCATATGGTTTTAATGAGGATGATGTTCTTTATATATTAACTAAGTTATTAAAAAATGAAGTAGTGTCATTTATTTATGCTAATGAACTACAAAGCACTTTAAGTGAAGATACTTTAAATAAAATAATAAAAAGAGAATATTATGAGAAAACATTAATTAAATTAAGAATTAAAATTGATACTAATTTAATAAATGACTTAAGAACAGTTGCAAGAGATGCTTTTGATGATATAGATTTACCAAATGACGAAGATGGAATGTTACAGAAATTCAAAAAAGATTTACAAGATATGTTAAATAAATTAAATAGTAAGTCTGCTGAATATTTAGTAGAAACCAAGTATCCATATCCTGGAAAAAGTATAATTGACAACTATAACTCATTAATTACTAAAATTATAAAAATCAAAGAAAACATAGATGTATTTACAGAAGTGTCTAATAGTAAAGAAGAATTTAACACTCTAGCACCTAAAGTAGAAGAAGTATTTAATTTCTTTAATGGACCTCAAAAATTATGTTTTGATGAAAGTAAAAAAACTATAGAAGTATTTGATAATAATGTTGATTTCATTGATAATAATGAAGAAGTAATTATTACTGTAAAAGAAATTAAAGATATATTAATTAGTGAAGAACCTTATTCAAAAATACAAGAACTTCCATTATTTAGAGAAAAGCTTAATAATTTACTAACTAGCATGTATGAAGAAAAAGCAAAACCAATAATTGAAGAAGTTAAAGATACTATTACATATTTTGAAAATGAAACAGAAAATGCAGGTGTAGATGTAAGCTTTGCTAATAGCTATATAAATACTTGTAAAAATATGATAAATGCTCTAAATACATCAAATGAATTAAGAAATATCTATGCACAGAAAACAAGAATAGAACAATTTAAAGAAACGTTTGATAATGCTTTAGAGTATGAAAAAAGTAAAAAAGATGCTATTAATGAGAGTGGAGAAGTTGTAGAAGAAAAGTTAAAAACAAGGACTATAGTAAGAACTGAAAACTTAATTAGACGTTCTTATGAAATAAACTCTAAAGAAGATATAGACAAATTTATTAATGAATTAAGAGATAAATTGTTAAAAGAATTTGAGAAGAACAATAACTTGACAATAAAGTAAGGGAGGTAGAGGTAAATGGAATTAGTAAAAGTTTACATTAAAAATTTTCGTTCAATTAAGGAAGAAGTGTTTGTAAAAATTAATAATACAATAACTACAGTCATAGGCTTAAATGAATCAGGAAAATCAACGCTTTTGAAAGCAATTGAAAAATTAAATGGAATAAAAATAAACGAAAAAGAAAAAAATAAGGACAGACAATATAAAAAAGAGTATTCTTATGTTAAAGGAAGATTTTTATTGACTTCTCAAGAAGTAAAGCAAATAAATAATTTGAGTTGTTTTAAGGTAATTAAATTTCCAGAAAATGATTTGTACATAGATGTTTGTATAGACGATACTGATGAAGTAAGATATGAAGTAGGATTAAAAAATGAAAAAGATTATCAACACTTAGAAATGTTTGAATTCGTAAAAGCAACATTGGATAATGAAATAAAAAATATATTTAATAAAAACAAACTATCAGCAGATAAAATAATTAGCGACATTTGTACCGCACAAAACTTAAGCGATTTAGAGGAAATGTATTTACAGAGTATCGAAGAGTATCATAATCAAAATGTTTATGAAGAATTGGTAGAATTATCAAAAGAACTAAAACCCAATTTATGGCATAGTTTAATTCCAAAGTTTAAGATAATTTTATTTAATTCAAGTGATATTTTGAGAGACGAAATTAATATTAGTGAAATTAAACAAAATATTCAAGTTGCAAATTTATTAAAGATAGCTGGAATAGATGTAGATGAATTTATAACAATTTTTGAAAAAAATGAAAATGAAGAATTAAAAACTTATGAAGGAATTTATGAAAGTAAAGTTACAAAAACATTTGCTAAGATATTTAGACAAAATGATACAGATTTTAAATTCGGTATACAATTTGATAATAAAAATGAAAAAATATTGTTTTATACTTATGATAAAACAAGCGGTGCAAGTCCAATACCATTAAAAAATAGAAGTGACGGATTTAAATGGTACTTTTCAATTTATTTAACTCTCTATGAATATTTACAAAGAAAAGATAGTACAAAGTATATATTATTGTTTGATGAACCAAACTTGTATTTAAATCCTTCTGCCCAGAAAGATTTAGTAGAAAGAGTTTTTAAAAATGAATTTTCTAAAGAACAAATAGTATATACAACACATAGTCCCTACATGATAGATACAACTAATTTTAGTTCAATAAGAATAGTAGATAAAATTGATAGTTCACATTTTTATAATACTACAACTGAGTATTTTAAAGCACATAAACCGATTAAAAATGAAGTTGACCCAATGACACCGATATTAACTGCATTGAACATTGATGTTTGCAATAATTTAATTTTAGATAAAAAACAAAAAATCATTGTTATGGAAGGTATTTATGATTCTTATATATTAAATGCCTTGCTAAAAAAGACAAATTATGACAATAAATTAAAAGATGTTAACTTCATACCTTGCCTAGGGGCAAGCAAAATACCATTAATGTTTGGATATTTGTATGGCATGGGATACGATGTCTATGTCTTGACTGACAATGATAAAGATGGATTAAATGCTATTTATGAAATAACTGGGGACGAGAAAGAAAATAGTGTTTTATTTAATAAATTACATACCTATAACAAAAAAATTGATAAAGAATCTGTATTTGTTTTAGAAAATCTATTTTCTAAGTCCGACTTAAACAAATACTTAACTCCGAAAAATTCAGTTCTCTATAGGGATTTCTGTAACAATATTTCTGCAACTGAATTAGAAAAAGAAACAATTGATAATTTTAAAAGACTTTTTGATTATATTTATAAGTTTATTGGAGGTACTAATGGATAAAGCAGTATTAAAAAAATTTGCAATTGAGTCACGCAGTGACTTAATGAGCAGAATGAGTAAAAAAATAGATAAATTATATTATAATGAAAATTTTGATGTTAATAAACAAGGCGAATTATATATATTGACTAATGATAGGAATCATACTTTAAAATTAACTGAAGAAGAATATAATAAAAGAGAATTATTAATTAAAAGAATTAATGAACTATCATATGAACAAGTTGTAGAAGAATCAGCATACACTTGGTTTAACAGAATAATTGCGATTAGATATATGGAAATACATGATTATTTACCATTAACTAAAGATAATAGAAGTATAGGAATAAGAGTGTTATCTTCAAAGGA
>ERZ779888.1785-NODE-1785-length-19861-cov-2.673432_pt1 | contig 19861 bp, 12 predicted proteins | sample MGYA00511245_ERZ779888 | MGnify/ENA primary metagenome ERZ779888 (study PRJEB29588, sample SAMEA2155255) | human gut metagenome | biome: human gut; feature: human-associated habitat; material: faeces | place: Denmark | collected 2008/2010 ... | reverse complement strand
TCTTTTCAAACCTTAAAGGAAAGTGAATTTATCTGTCCTTTATATCTTTAATTATTTTATACTGCCGCTTGCTCAAAACACAACCTGCCGTCGTTAAATTTTAGTCATTTTACCGTATTTATAAAACAAGTCAAGGCATTTGCCGCCGATTGAATTTCCTTTTGTCGGGCTTTAAGGAATTTCCAACGCTTTAATGCCGTTTGAACAGGCTCGGCAATGGCGTCATGAAACCGCCATAAATAAAGCCGCTCAATGCGGCTTTAGCTTTAGCAACAAGATATCAAATCTCCGCCCATACATTCGCAGCAACAGTCCGCACAAAGAAGACCGCCGCAGATATTGCAACAGGTATTGTCGTCCCGCCTCGTATAATAGGTCCTGTTGGTGGCTGTTTGCTGATTCTGATTGGCGTTGGCGTTATTGTTGTTATTATACGTTCTGCCCGATTCCACAGTGCCGTCAATGCCGCCTTTGGACATTTTGAGGTTGAGGTTGTTTAACGCCTTTTTATACTTCTCGTTTTCAGGTTCAATGGAAGAAGCGATTTCAAGCTGATTTTTACATTCCATAAACCAATTTTTGTTATAGTAAACTATCGACTGAAGATAATGCCATTCCGCATCACGGTAGCTTATATCGTCGAGAAGTTTTTGAGCTTCGTCAAAACGTCTGTCACCCAGCGCATTTCTGACGTCATCCAAAGTGGAATCTGCCTTTTGCGGTTCCGCCGCCGCAGTGACTATATCGATTGCCTCGGAAAAAGCCACGTCGAGTTCCTGAAGCTGTTTTGCCGCTTCCGCTCCTGCGTCGCCCTCTAAGAACATATCGTTTGACAGTTTATCTCTTTTGGCGTAATAAGCCTGCTGTATCTCCTCTTTGGAAGCCGAGCGGCTTACCCCCAAAACTACAAACGGGTCGCTATGCATTTATCTTCTCCTTTCAATAACCTTTTAATCTGCATATCAATGCCGAGGTATACGATATTTGAAAGCACGCCTTCCGACACTACTATATTCATTTTGTCGTATGCCTCTACTAAAGTATTATAACTTGTTTTAAGTAAAAATTCAACATCCTGAAGACGTTCTTTTAAAAACTCCTCTTTTGAGGCAGGTTTTCCGTATTTTGCGATAAACGGATTATACCTCTTTTTTTTGCAATCTTTCCACACGTCGTCCACGGCGTCGAAAAGATATACGAGTTTGCCAAGCTCATAGGCAAAAATTTTTGTATTCTCGTCCGCATTCGGAACAAGGTAGCATACGATTTTTTCGATTATATTTCCGAACGGGTCGGCAGCTCTGTCTATGCTGTCGCATTTTTCCCTTTCCAACTTCCTTAAGTCGCTATAACCGTTCTTTATCGACTCCCACACCTCGGGGCATCTCTTTTTGGCTTTTCTCATTCTTGAGTATAGCCACGGCTTTAAAAGCGCTCTGCCCTTCTGCCCGTCTATGACGTCGTCGGACAGCTTGTAGTATCCAAGCAAAACGGTTATGTCGGCTACCTTATACGATATATCGTCGGCGGCGACAAAACTGCGCTTTTTAAACGGATTTAAAATGCACGGGGCGTTTTTGATATTGACTTCCCGCCCGTTAAGGCTGTGCGCCAAAACGCTCAGAAATGTGGTGTCGTAGTTTGTGCAAAGTCTCGTATGCGGCAAACCCGTCCTGCCCAGCGTCTTGCAAAGTCCGCAATAATAAGCCCGAAAAAGAGTGAAATCTTTTATATACATATTCATCTTATCGGGAACGATATATCCGAACATAACAACTCCTTAACGACTACTCCTTAGCCACAAGCCCGAGTTTTTTGTAAACCTTTCCGACGGTGCGGCTTGCTATATATCTCGCCTTCTCTGCGCCCTGTTTTGCGACTTCGGTAAGATACGCCTTGTCTTTTATAAGTTTTGCGTATTCTTCCCTGACAGGTCTCAATCTCTCTATGACTGCTTCGGCAACCTTTGATTTAAAATCGCCGTATCCGTGACCGACAAACTCTTCTTCCGCCTCAGATATAGTCTTGCCCGTCATCTCGGTATAGATACTCAAAAGATTTGAAATTCCCGGTTTATCCTCGCTGAATTTCACTTCGTTTCCACTGTCGGTAACCGCCCTTTTGAATTTTCTCATTATCGAATCGGGCTCTTCTATGACGGATATCGCCGCATTGGGATCGGGGTCGGACTTGGACATCTTCGCCGTCGGATCGGCAAGCGACATAATCTTAGCTCCCGTCTTGGGGATATATCCGTCCGGCACTGTGAATACGTCGCCGAACTGATTGTTGAACCTTATCGCTATATCCCTCGTAAGCTCGAGGTGTTGCTTTTGGTCTATGCCGACGGGCACGAGGTCCGTCTGAAAAAGCAATATATCCGCCGCCATAAGCACGGGATAATCCATAAGTCCCATGTTTATATTGTCGGTGTGCTTTGCGCTCTTGTCCTTAAACTGCGTCATACGCTGAGCCTCTCCTACGTATGTGAAACAGTTTAACGCCCATTGAAGCTGGGTATGCTCGGGAACGTGCGACTGAAAATAGAGTATGGATTTTTCGGGGTCGAGCCCGAAAGCGAGATACTGCGCAAAAAAGGAAAGGGCACGCTGTTTAAACTCCGTCGGATTCTGCCTGACGGTGAGAGCGTGAAGGTCTGCGATAAAATATACGCTGAGATAGTCGTCTTGAAGTTTGAGCCAGTTTTTTACCGCACCTATATAATTGCCTATTGTCATTATTCCCGTCGGCTGAATACCGCTCAATAATACTTTTTGTTCCTTAAACATACGTTAAATTCCTTTATAGTAAGCCCACCTATAGGCAAGGCTCCTTTTATTTTTTTTGCGTCCGACAACGCACCGCCGTCGGATTAAACGCTGAAACGCTTCCAACATAATTTCGCCTTTTATTTTTCGGCGAATTTCAAAACCTCGTTTTCTATCTCTCTCTTTTCAACAACTTTGTCGTGAAGCACCTTTTTGTCCTTGAGATTTTTAAGTCCGTCGGGACGGTCTATCTCTATCTCCGCCTCTAAAAGCTCGGCGGCTTTGAATGCGTCAAGTTTTTTGTTTTTGCCCGTCACCGAATTGTAAACGAAAAGCGGAAATTTATAAGGATTCGCCGTGGACAACACCACAGTTACCGTTTCGTCCGCCGTTTCGTCGATATAGTCGTAATAGACGCTCATGGCAACCGCAGTGTGCGTATCCGTAGTATAACCGTATTCCTCCGCCGTCTCAAATATTGCGTCTGCCGTTTCTTCCTCGTCTGCCCAACCCGACGCAAACACTTCGTCTATTTTGGATACGTCAAAAACGAATTTCTTGTTTTCTTTAAGGTCGTCATAAAGCTTTACCACCTCTTTGTCGTTTCTGCCGGTAGCCTCGAAAATGAGCCTCTCGAGATTTGATGATATAAGTATATCCATGGACGGAGAAGCCGTCTTATAAAAATCTCTCTTTACGTCGTAAACGCCTTCGTGGAAGAAGTCGGAAAGAATCTTGTTTTTGTTTGAAGCGACAATCAGTTTGTTTATAGGCAAGCCCATTTTGTAGGCGTAATATCCTGCCAGAATATCCCCGAAGTTGCCTGTGGGAACGACAAAATTTATCTTGTCGCCATCGCTTATTTCCTCCGACGAAACAAGGTCGATATAGCTTGAAATGTAATAAGCAATCTGAGGAGCGAGCCTGCCCCAGTTTATCGAGTTTGCCGACGACAGCTCTATGTTGCGCTTTTTAAGTTCCGCTTTGACTTTGGCGTCGGTAAACACTCTCTTGACGGCGGTCTGTGCGTCGTCAAAATTGCCCTTTATGCCCACCACCTCGACGTTGGAGCCCTCCTGCGTTATCATCTGCATTTTTTGCATATCGGAAACGCCGTCGGACGGATAGAACACCATTATCTTTGTTTTGTCGACGTCTTTGAAGCCCTCCAATGCGGCTTTGCCGGTATCTCCGCTCGTGGCAACCAAAATGAGCGTGGATGAGCTGTCGCCTATCTTGCTCTTGCTTGCCGTCAGAAGATAAGGAAGCAGAGTGAGCGCCAAATCTTTAAAGGCATACGTCGGGCCGTGGAAAAGCTCCAAAACAAAAAGATTGTCGTCAAGTTTGACAACAGGAGCGACTTCGTCGCTGTCGAAACGGGAATATGCCTTGTTTACCATTTCCAATATCTCGTCATAGGTAAACTCGTCGAGATATTTTGAAAGGACAAAAGCCGTCCTTTCGGCGTAAGACATAGCCGCCATTTTATCTCTGTCGGCTTTTGTTATCTTTGGAAAACTTTCGGGGACGAAAAGTCCGCCCTCGTCGGAGATACCCATTGCGATAGCCTCGGCTCCGCTGACCGTTTTGTTTTTGTTTCTCGTGCTTATATATTTCATAACATAACCTTCGGCATAAGCCTGCCCCTGTCCGACCGAATATTCCGCCAAGCGGCAGGAATACTCAACCGAAACCAAGCTGTAGTTTATTTATAATATTCCATAGAAAATAACGGAATATCCTTATACATTAGCTAAGGCAAACGGCATTTCCGCAACACGGAGTAGCCCTCTGCCCTTCACTCTCTTTTTATTAAAAAGGCCCGTCATCATAAATGGCGAGCCTGATAAAGCTGCCTAAATGTATTTCTTTAAAAATTCCGGCATCTCGGAAAGGTCTTTGCTAGCCGTAACGACAAACTCTATGCTCGACTTGGCTCCCATCTCGCAAACCCACTCGAAAAAGGTTTCCATATCGGCAACGTCTTTATTGCACATACGGTGCGCCCCGTCTATAAACACTTTTGACACGTCGTTGTTGCAAGCGATAATACCCTTTATAAAGCCTACGAACTCGGCTTCGTTGAAAATCTCGCTTTCGGCGGTATTTATCTTTTTGACCTGATTTCTGATTTCAGGCATATATCTGTTGGTATCGCTCAAAAACACCACGATTCCCTTCGTCTTGTCGACTGCGGCGTTTACGGCGTCAATCATCTTTTTTGTTTTGCCCGAGCCTTTTGCTCCGTAGATAATAGTAATCATAATTCACCCCTAAAAAATTAAATTTATTCCTCGGTCTTTCTCGACTTGAGTTTCGACTTTAACGCCTCGTATCTTGCGGGATCTATTTCCTTTATCATCGCCTTGAGTTCGCCGTCGCTCATCATCGTCGTCCTGCCCTCGGCGTATTTAAGGTCAACCTTGTCCTTCATCTTGACGATAAGGTCGTCTTTCTTGTCGATTTTTTCCTCGTCAGATAAATTATAATATTTATTTATCCAAAATGCAATACCTGCAAGCCCGGAAAAACTGTCGACAATAACTGTCGGCGGTCTGTTGAGTATCTTTTCGGTATCGAAGATATTGTATATTTCCTGGTCCTTTAAAAGTCCGTCGGCGTGTATGCCCGCTCTCGTGGCGTTGAAGTTTCTGCCCACAAAAGGAGTCTGAGGGGGAATTTCTATTCCCATTTCGTTTTCGGCGTAATTTGCTATATCCGTTATGACGGAAAGATCCATGCCGCCTTTGTGTCCCTTTATGGAAGCGTATTCGATAGCCATTGCTTCAAGCGGAGTATTGCCCGTCCTTTCGCCTATACCCAAAATCGTGGTATTGACCGAGCTACAACCGAAAAGCCAAGCCGTGGCGCTGTTTACTACCGCCTTATAAAAATCGTTGTGTCCGTGCCACTCGAGCTGTTCGCTGGGAACTTCGGCATAATATTTAAAGCCGTATATTATACCCGGCACGCTTCTCGGAAGCGACGCACCCGGATAGCTTACGCCATAACCCATAGTATCGCAGGCACGGATTTTAATGGGAATACCCGTCTCATGCTGAAGTTTCATAAGCTCGATTGCAAACGGAATGACAAATCCGAAAAAGTCCGCTCTCGTTATATCTTCAAAGTGGCATCTCGGTCTTATTCCCTTTTCAAGCGCCATCTTCACGACGCCGAGGTATTTGTCGAGGGCTTGCTTTCTCGTCATATTCATTTTTTTGAAAATATGGTAGTCGGAACAGGAAACCAAAATTCCCGTTTCTTTGAGTCCGAACGACTTGACGAGCTCAAAATCCTTTTCGTTTGCCCTTATCCAGCTTGTTACCTCTGGAAACTTATAGCCGAGCTCAAGACATTTTTCCACTGCTTTTCTGTCTTGCTCGCTATACAGGAAAAACTCGCTCTGCCTGACTATTCCGTTGGGTCCGGAAAGGCGGTGGAGCATCTTGTATATCTCGACGATGTTTTCCACCGTAAAGGGCGAACAGGACTGTTGTCCGTCACGGAAAGTCGTATCCGTGATATATAAATCTTTCGGCGTATCCATCTGAACGGTTCGGAAATTGAATGCCGTTTTCGGTATGGTGCCGTAAGCGAAAACTTTTCTGAACAAATTCGGCTGCGCCACGTCCTGAAGCGTCGGTTTATAAGCGTGTTCTTCCATGACGTTGCGATTTCTGTTGTATTTGACTAACATAAAAACCTCCTATTCGACGTTTTCCAACAGTTTGTTTTGCACCGCAATCCTGAGTGCGGTTATCATTTCATCGATTTCGCCCAACATGAATTTGTCAAGACTGTAAAGGGTAAAACCTATGCGATGGTCGGTCACTCTTCCTTGAGGGAAATTGTACGTTCTTATTCTTTCCGAACGGTCGCCCGTGCCTACTTGCGCCCTGCGCTGTTCGGAATATTCTTTATCTGCCTGCGACTGATAATAGTCGTAAAGCCTCGATTTCAAAACCTTGAGCGCCTTTTCTCTGTTTTTTATCTGACTGCGCTCGTCCTGACACTCGACGACTATGCCGGTTGGAATATGCGTCATTCTTATCGCCGATTCCGTCTTATTGACGTGCTGTCCTCCTGCGCCCGAGCTGCGATAGGTATCCACCTTTAAATCTTCGGGACGGATTTCTATCTCGTTATCCTCGATAATCTCGGGCATGACCTCGAGCGACGCAAACGAAGTGTGCCTGCGGCTGTTGGCGTCGAAAGGCGATATCCTTACAAGACGATGCACCCCCTTTTCCGCTTTTAAATATCCGTAGGCGTTGTCGCCCTCCGCTTTAAACGTGACGCTCTTTATCCCTGCCTCGTCGCCGTCCAGCCTGTCGAGTTCCGTTACCTTGTAGCCCTTTGAATCGAGATAGCGCATATACATTCTGTATAACATACTCACCCAATCCTGCGCCTCCGTTCCGCCGGCGCCTGCGTGCAGAGTGAGTATAGCGTTGAGCGAATCGTATTTCCCCGAAAGGAAAGTGGCAAGCCTGAGTTCCTCGAGTGATTTTGCCGTAGCCGATATCTCGTCGTCGAGCTTTGCCGATTCGCTTTCGTCCTGTTCAAGCTCGACGATGTCTATCATATCGGACAAGTCGGAAAGACGCTTAAAAAACTTTTCAAATTTTTCTATTTTCGCCTCGAGCTGTTTCAATTCCTTTGAAACCTTCTGAGCCCTCTGTGTGTCGTTCCAAAAACCGTCGGAGCGTTCTATTTCCTTAAGCTCGGCAATTCTTGACTTTACCTTGTCGGGAGCAATCGAGCCGTATGCGACGTCGAGCGTCTCTTTTAAATTTTTAAGTTTTTCTCTTTTTTCGTAAACTTCTATCATAAATTTTTACCGCAACAGTTTTTATATTTCTTTCCGCTTCCGCACGGGCAGGGGTCGTTTCTTCCCACTTCCGCCTTTTTAGGCTCAGTTGCCTTGGCGGCTCCTTTTTGGGCGGCTTGATTTACGCTCATCTGTTCCTTACCGCCCTCGTTTTTCACCACTTCGATTTTTAAAAGTATGCTTGCAGTTTCGCCGTGAATACGCTCTATCATATCGTCGAACATATTCCAGCCTTCCTGCCTGTATGAGAGCACCGGATCTCTTTGACCCAACGCTCTGAGCCCTATACCTCTCCTCAATGCGTCCATCTGGTCGATATGGTCCATCCACTTGGCGTCGACGGTCTTTAAAAGGATTATCCTTTCTATCTCGCCCCAATCGATGCCCTGTTCTTTGGCTTTGGCTATTTTATCCTCATAATTTTTAAGCGCTATCTTGAGCACGGCGTCTTTCATTTTATATACGTCGTAGTGAGACGCAAGTTTTTCCGTTATGACGTTTGAGCCTTTCGGTATCATCTTCTGCTCGAGGACGTTGTTGAACGCTTCGTAATCCCACGTCTTATAATCCTGCTTATAATCGGCGTGCGTTTCTATAACGTGCTCGGCAAGCGAATCAATCATGTCGAGTATCTGGTCGTGCACGTCAAGTCCGTCCAAAACCTTGCCTCTCTCTTTATAAATTATCTCACGCTGAGCGTTCATAACGTCGTCGTAGCTGAGCACCTGCTTTCTTATGCTGAAGTTTTTCGACTCCACCATAAGCTGAGCTCGCTCGATCTGTTTGGTGACAAGTCCGCTCGAGATAGCCTCGTCCTCGTCCATTCTGAAAAGCTCTGCTATCTGCTTCATTTTGTCGCCGCCGAATATCCTCGCCACGTCGTCTTCCATGGATATATAGAATACGGTAGAGCCCTTATCTCCCTGACGTCCCGCTCTGCCTCGAAGCTGATTGTCGATACGTCTTGACTCATGGCGCTCCGTTCCTATGATTCTGAGTCCGCCAAGCGCTATGACCTTTTCTTTTTCTTCTTCGCATATCTTTTTGAAAGCCTCGTAGTGACGGTTATATTCTTCCCTTGCCTTTAACACCTTTTCGTCGTCGGACGGCAAAATGGAAGCCGCCGCCTCTATCGTTTCGGGATCGTAGCCGTCCTTTTCGAGTTTTTGTTTTGCCTGATACTCGGGGTTTCCGCCCAGCTGTATATCCGTTCCTCTTCCCGCCATATTCGTGGCTATCGTCACAGCTTTATATCTGCCTGCCTGCGCTATGATTTCCGCTTCCTTTTTGTGCATCTTGGCGTTGAGCACGTTATGGTTTATGCCCAGGCGCCTCAACTGCTTGGAAAGCTCTTCGGATTTTTCAACGGATACGGTGCCCACGAGCACGGGCTGTCCGCTCTCATAACACTTTTCGATGTCGGCGATAATGGCTTTCATTTTTCCGCTTACCGTCGTGTATATCTGGTCGTGCTCGTCCACCCTCATAGAAGGTTTGTTGGGAGGAACGGTAACGACGTCGAGCGAGTATATTCCCTTGAATTCGTCCTCTTCCGTCTTAGCCGTTCCCGTCATACCCGACAGCTTTGAATACATTCTGAAAAAGTTTTGGAAAGTGATTGTGGCAAGCGTCTTGTTTTCGCTTCTTATGGGCACTCCCTCTTTTGCTTCTATTGCCTGATGAAGTCCCTCGCTGTAACGTCTGCCCACCATAACTCGTCCGGTGAATTCGTCGACAATCAAAACTTCGCCGTCGGATACGATATAATCACGGTCACGCTTCATCATATTGTGCGCCTTGAGCGCCTGCTGAATATGGTGATACAGCTCGGTGTTTTCTATGTCCGAAAGGTTTGACACCTTGAAAAACTTTTCCGCTTTGGTTATACCGTCGTCGGTCAGCGAAACGGCTTTTTCCTTTTCTTCGATGGTAAAGTCGTCCCCCTCGTGCAGAGTCCTTGCAAAGGAGTTTGCCATTTTATACATATCGCTCGACTTTCCGCCTCTGCCGGATATGATGAGCGGCGTTCTCGCCTCGTCTATCAAAATGGAGTCGACCTCGTCGATAATGGCAAAATTGAGTTCTCTTTGCACCTTGTCCTTTTTGCGGACAACCATGTTGTCACGCAGAAAATCGAAACCGAGTTCGTTGTTGGTGCAATAGGTGATATCTGCGTTATATGCGGCTCTCTTGTCTTCCACCTTCATTTGCGGAACGACTATTCCCACGCTGAGCCCCAAAAACTTGTAGAGTTTGCCCATCCAATAGGCGTCACGTGTGGCGAGATAATCGTTTACCGTAACGACGTGAACGCCCTTTCCCGTAAGTGCGTTGAGATAGGCAGGAAGCGTAGCCACCAAAGTTTTTCCTTCGCCCGTTGCCATTTCGGCAATACGTCCCTGGTGAAGCGCTATGCCGCCGAGAAGCTGAACGTAAAAGTGGCGCATGCCCAAAACTCTCGTCGCCGCTTCTCTGACCGTGGCGTATGCCTCGGGCAAAACAGATTCGAGCTTTTCGCCGTCGGCTATCCTCTTTTTAAATTCTTCCGTTTTGGCCTGAAGCTGCTCGTTGGTAAGCTGAGCGTAGCTGTCCGCCAAAAGCTCGATTTTATCTGCGGTTTTCTTAAGTTTTTTGACGTGTCTAAAATTTTCGCCTTTAAATAATCCCATGCTCTTCTCCTTAAACTACCATAAATAATACAGGCAGGACGTAAAATTGTCAATCTTCTAACAGTTATACCTTTTATACCATATAAGGCTTCAATGCGGTAACGCAGGCGGTGAGCACCAAAACGTTTGAAGCGCCCGCTTTCAATAGCACGCTTGAGCACTCGTTGGCTGTCGCTCCCGTAGTGAAAACGTCGTCGATAAGCAATACTCTTTTACCCTTTAAAGCCGCATCCGAACAGGAAAACACGCCCTTTAAGTTTTCCGCTCTTTCCTTTGCCGACAGCGATTTCTGTTCCGGCGATTCCTTTACCTTTTCGAGAGAGGGACGGCACTCGAGCGAAAGAGAGTTTGCGATTTCCCTTGCGAGAAGCTCCGACTGATTGTATCCTCTTTTGCGCTGTTCCTTTTTGGTCATCGGAACAAACGTGACGACGTCTGAGTCGAATCTTTCGGACAAATACTTATCCGTCATAAGTTTAGCCAATAAGTTTTTCAAATATTTCTTTTCGCCGTATTTAAAGGAAAGTAAAACCTTTTTGGCAAGTCCTTCATATACAAACACGCTTCTGCACTTATCGAACGAGCGTTTTGTATCCATACACCTTAAGCAGTAGTCCGCCTCGTTTTCCACGGGTGCGCCACAGCATAGGCATACCTTTTTATCGTTAAACGGCAGCTTTTCAAGACAGGACGAACACAGGTTAAGTCTTGTCTTATAAGGCAGTTCCTCAAGACATACGTCGCAGGTTTCGTTTTGAGGGAATACGGCGTCTATCGCCTTATTCAAAATCGGATTTTTCACCTGATGCCTCCTCTTTGATGAATTTGGACAGCAGAGTATATCTCTGCGTCTGCGAACGCTTTATCATTTTGCCGAGCATCTGAGCCTCTCCCACAAGCACTGCCGTCTTCTTTGCTCTCGTGACGGCGGTATATATAAGGTTTCTCGACTGAAGCAAAAAGTTTGCGTCGAGGCAGATAACCACTGCGTCGAATTCGCTGCCCTGCGATTTATGAATTGTCGTGGCGTAGGCAAGCGAAAGTTGTTCGAGGTCGCCCGTCGTATAGTTTGCCTCCCTGCCGTCCTCGAAACGGACGATAAAATTTTCGTCGTCTATGACGGCTATCTCGCCTATATCCCCGTTGAAAACTCCAAGTCCCCTCTGCGTTACGCCGCCTACCGTGCAAGTCCAGGCAAGCTGATAGTTGTTTTGCGTCTGCATGACTTTATCCCTTGCCCGAAAGACGGTTTCGCCGTAGTAGAGTTCCTTCTCGTGCGGCTTTTTCGGATTGAGCACCGACTGAAGTTCGGCGTTTAACGAAGCCGTGCCGTCCGCACCCCGTCTCATAGGACAGAGCACCTGCACGTCGTAGGGTCTTATTCCCAAAAACTTGGGCAACCTTTCCGTGCAAAGCCCCACAATTTCCTTTTTTATGTTTTCGGCGCCCGAAACGGAGATAAAGAAAAAGTCTTTATATTTGTTTTTGAGCTCGGGCATAAGTCCGGAATTTATCTTGTGCGCACTTGCCACGATTCCGCTCTCTAACGCCTGGCGGTATATGTGGGTGAGCTGTTTTACCGGGCATACCCCAGATTTTATCACGTCCGCAAGCACGTTGCCTGCACCCACGGAGGGAAGCTGGTCCTTGTCGCCCACCAATACGAGCCTGACCGACGAGCCGAGCGCTTTTAAGAGTGCGTTGGCGACGTATTCGTCCACCATGCTCGCCTCGTCCACTATGACGGCGTCGACGGGAAGTTTTTTCATTTCGTTGAAAACGAATCCGGCGTTCTGATTTTCGTAATCGAGTTCCAAAAGGCGGTGAATGGTTTTCGCTTCCGTATCCGTCGCCTCCGAAAGTCTCTTTGCCGCCCTGCCCGTCGGAGCGCATAGCGCAGTCCTTAAATTGAGGTCTTTAAAGGTTTGAAGTATACATTTTACTATCGTCGTCTTGCCCGTTCCCGGGCCGCCCGTTATCACGCAAACGCCGCCGTTTATCGCTTCGGCAACCGCTTCTTTCTGCGAGGAGTGAAGCTCGATGCCGTTTTCTTTTTCAAATCTTGCTACCGCTTCGTCGGCGTCAACCGTTTCAAATCTTCGGCTTTCGACGAGCGCCGCTATCTTGGACGCTATCGACTTTTCGAGATTGAAATATTTAGCGAGCATTATTGCCCTCGTCGCACCGAATTCCACCGCTTTTAACTGTCCGAGCAAAACGAGATCCTCTAAGGCGTCGCTTATCTTAAGTTTGTCGTCCTCGCCGCCTATTTTTAAAAGTTTAAACGCTTCTTCCACCAAAGATTCGCGAGGCATAAAAGTGTTGCCGCCTCTTGACGAATCCTCTTTTAGAGTGTGAACGATGCCTGCCACTATTCTCTTGTCGCTGTCCCTTTCTATACCCATGGAAGCGGCGATAGAATCTGCCGTGATAAATCCCACGCCGTCGATATCCTCGACGAGCATATACGGATTTTTTTTGACGTTGTCGATTGTCCTGTCGCCGTATGCTCTGAATATCTTGAGGCTCATGTTTATCGAAACGCCGAGCGACTGCAAAAAGATGACCGCTTCCTGTGCGCTTTTGGCTTTGGCAAACGCCACGGAAAATTCCGTCGCTCTCTTGAGGGATATGCCCTGCACTCGGGCAAGCTCGAAAGGCTTATCCATGGCTTCCAAAGATGACAGCCCGAAGCGGTCGACTATATTTTGCGCCGTCACCTTGCCCAGCCCTTTTATCAGACCGCTGGAGAGATATTTTTTTATCGAGTCGAGCCTCACGGGGTTGGAAATAAAATATTTTACGGTATCGAATTGTCTGCCGTATTGACTCTTTTTAAATTCCCCCTCGAGCGTAAGACGCTCTCCCGAGTGAACGGGCGGAAATATACCAACGGCGGTGACTAAATCACCGCCGTCAACATATAAATCCAGCACCGTATAACCGGTTTCTTCATTGCGGAATATTACGTTTTTTATCTCTCCGTCAATTTTCATTCGCTTATACCAAGTATTTTTGCAATGCCTGTTTTATATCATCCGTTTTATCGAGCTTTTCCCACGGAAAATCGGGATTGCCGAGGTGTCCGTAGTTTGAAGTCGCTCGGTATATCGGCTGTTGCAAGCCGAGTTGGTCGATTATCGCTTTGGGTCTTAAATCGAATACCTCACGGACGAGTTCTTCCGCCTTGTCGTCGGGAATTATTCCCGTGCCGTATGTGTTTATCGAAACGGAAATAGGACGGGCCATTCCTATTGCGTAAGATACCTGAAGCTCGCATTTTTTTGCGACGCCTGCCGCCACGAGATTTTTACAGATATATCTTGCCATGTAAAATGCGCTTCTGTCCACTTTGGTGGCGTCTTTGCCGGAAAGCGCTCCGCCTCCGTGAGCGCAGTATCCGCCGTATGTATCCACTATTATCTTTCTGCCCGTAAGTCCGCTGTCCGAGTAAGGTCCGCCGTAAACAAATCTGCCCGTGGGATTGACGTAAATTTTAGTGTCGTCGTCGATAAGTTCTGCGGGGATTGCCTTTTCAATGACGTATTCGACTATGTCTTTAGTTATACTGTCGATATCGGCGTCCTCGTCGTGTTGGCAGGAAACGACGACGGTGTCCACCCTTTTGGGCACTCCGTCTTCATATTCCACCGTAACCTGTGTTTTGCCGTCGGGGCGCAGATAGTCGATAACGCCTCTCTTTCTGACTTCGGCGAGCTTTTTAGACAGAGAGTGAGCTAAAACTATTGCAAGCGGCATATATTCCGCCGTCTCGTCGCAGGCGTATCCGAACATCATTCCCTGGTCGCCGGCGCCCGTTCTGTCGTATTCGTCAACGCCCTCGTATTCAAACGCCTCGTCCACGCCCATAGCGATATCGGGCGACTGCTCGTGCAAAGAGGATATGACGGCGCAGGTGTGAGCGTCAAAGCCGAGGCTCGTGTCGTTGTAGCCGATAGAATCGATAACTTCTCTGGCGACTTTTTGCACGTCAACCGTAGCTTTGGACGTAACTTCGCCGAAAACCATAACGACGCCCGTCGTTACGCAAACTTCGATAGCGCACCTCGACGCAGGGTCCTGCCCGATAAAGCTATCGAGCAGGGCGTCCGCTATTTGATCGCAGATTTTGTCGGGATGACCTTCGGTCACGCTTTCGGACGTAAACAATTTTTTGGACATTGTTATCTCCTAATTTCCTTTACTCTCCTCGCTTGCCGCGGGAACGTTGAGAACGGTGGTGATATTTTTATAATTCTTCATGCCCGTTCCTGCCGGAATAAGTTTACCTATAATTACGTTTTCTTTTAGTCCTATTAATGAATCTGTTTTTCCTTTTATTGCAGCTTCTGTTAATACTCTTGTTGTTTCTTGGAATGATGCTGCTGATAAGAATGAATCTGTTGCAAGAGATGCTTTTGTTATACCTAGCAAAATTCTCTTTCCTTCTGCAGGACGTTTTCCTTATACCGAGAAGCGTTCTCTTTGCCGTTGCGGGAACTCCGCCCGTTTCCAAAACTTTGGAGTTTTCCTCTTCGTAAGTGAAGATATCGACAAGCGTTCCGGGGAGCATTGACGTGTCGCCCTGTTTTTCCACTCTGACTTTGTTGAGCATCTGGCGAACGATAATCTCAATGTGTTTGTCGTTGATTTCAACACCGGACAGTCTGTAAGCGGATTGGACTTCCTTGGTGAGGTAGTCCTGAACGCCCTTGACGCCTCTTACCTTGAGCATTTCCTGCGGGTCGATAGAACCGCGGTTTAAAGGAGCGCCGGCTTCTATCATATCGCCCTCGTTGACCTTGAGCTTTGCGCCGAAAGGCAACGTATAAGTTTTGGATTCGCCGTCCGCATTGGTGACGGTGATTTCTCTGCCGTTGTTATCGATATGAACGACGCCGGAAATTTCCGTGATGGTGGCAACGCCCTTAGGACGTCTTGCCTCGAACAATTCTTCAACACGGGGAAGACCTTGCGTGATATCGTCGCCCGTTGCGACACCGCCCGAGTGGAATGTTCTCATCGTAAGCTGGGTGCCCGGTTCGCCGATGGACTGAGCGGCTATGATACCGACAGCCTCACCGAGTTTGACGGGGTTGCCGCTTGCCATATTCTTTCCGTAACACTTTGCGCAAACGCCGTTTTTGGTTTTGCAGGTAAGTATGCTTCTTATCTTAACTTTTTTGATACCTGCGGCGTCGATTTCTTTTGCCATGTCGTCGGTTATCATCGTATCCGCTTCGACGATGACTTCGCCCGTAGTAGGATTGACGATGGGGTCTATGGTATATCTGCCTGCGATTCTGTCGGCAAGTCCTTCAATCAAGGTGCCGCCTTCTTCAATTGCGGTAACTTCCATACCTTTGGTGTTGTGGCAGTCGTCCTCACGAACGATGACGTATTGCGAAACGTCGACAAGACGTCTTGTGAGGTAACCGGAGTCCGCCGTCTTAAGAGCGGTATCGGCAAGACCTTTTCTTCCGCCGTGCGAGGATATGAAGTATTCCAAAACGGAAAGTCCTTCACAGAAAGCCGCTTTAACCGGGAGCTCAACCGTTTCGCCGTTAGGCTTTGCCATAAGACCACGCATACCCGCAAGCTGACGAATCTGTCCCATGTTACCACGGGCGCCCGATTGCGCCATCATCCAGATAGGATTGTAGTCGTCAAGCGATTTGACAAGAGCGTCCTCGAGCTTATTTGAAGCGTCTTTCCATATATTGATAACGCCGTTGTAACGCTCTTCTTCGGTAAGAATACCTCTTTTGAAGTTCTTTTCTATTTTCTCTTTGACGTCTTTTTCCGCCTGAGTCAAAATCTCGCCCTTTTCGACAGGCACTTTCATATCGAAAACGGATGCGGTCAATGCGCCTATCGTCGAATACTTAAAGCCCATTGCCTTGATTTTGTCGAGCACGTTTGCCGTTTCCGTTGCTCCGTGATATTTGAAGCAGGCGTCAACGATTGCGGAAAGCTGTTTCTTTCCGACAGCGGGAGCCTTTTTGCCGAGTATCTTTTCAAGTCCGTCACGGAAAACCTTTGCCGACGACGTTGCACCGAATTCGTCGAATTCCTCGAGTTTTTCGATATTGTTGTCGGCTATAAAGTCGATTATCTTCTGAGCCTTTACCTTGTCGATTTTGGTAATGCCCTTCATTATATTCTCAAACTTGGCTATCAGTTCATCGCTGACCGTTGCGCCCTTGAACGCATCGAAAATTTCGGAGAGCTGCGATTGCTCGACAAGACAAGCCTTTCCGAGCAAGCCCTCTATTTCGAGACCGATAAAGTTGTCGGCTTTTGAGCGGTCAAGTCCGCCGAGGCGAATATCTTGCGGCAAAGCCTTATCGAAAATGCATCTGCCCAAAGTGGTGTGCAAAATCTTGGATTCGACGGTGCCGTCCTCTCTTTGCTTTTTAAATCTGATATAGCAAAGAGTCTGAAGTTTGATTTCTTTTGCCTGATACGCCATTATCGCCTCGTCGTAGGAAGCAAAAACCTTGCCCTCGCCTATCTCGCCGGGTTTGACCATGGTGAGGTAGTACGAGCCGATAACCATATCCTGTGTCGGCGAAACGATAGGTTTGCCGTCGCTCAGTTTCAAAATGTTGTTTGTCGAAAGCATCAATATTCTCGCTTCCGCCTGAGCCTCAAGAGAGAGCGGAAGGTGAACAGCCATCTGGTCGCCGTCGAAGTCGGCGTTGAATGCCGAACAGACGAGCGGGTGAATTTTGATTGCTCTGCCTTCGACGAGCACCGGCTCGAACGCCTGAATACCGAGACGGTGAAGCGTAGGAGCACGGTTAAGAAGCACGGGGTGGTCTTTTATGATGTCCTCTAAGATATCCCAAACCTGATTCCTGCCGTTTTCGACAAAACGCTTTGCGCTCTTTATATTGTGGCAGAGATTTTGTTCGACAAGTTTTTTCATGACGAACGGCTTGAACAGCTCGAGCGCCATTTCCTTGGGAAGTCCGCATTGATAAAGCTTGAGTTCGGGTCCGACGACGATAACGGAACGTCCCGAGTAGTCGACACGTTTACCGAGAAGGTTCTGACGGAAACGACCTTGTTTACCGGAAAGCATACCGCTGAGCGACTTGAGGTCACGGCTGCCCGGTCCCTCGATTGCCTTTCCTCTGCGGCCGTTGTCGATAAGTGCGTCGACGGCTTCTTGAAGCATTCTCTTTTCGTTTCGCACGATGATATCCGGTGCGCCGAGTTCTTTGAGCCTCTTTAAGCGGTTGTTGCGGTTGATAACTCTGCGGTAAAGGTCGTTGAGGTCGCTCGTTGCATATCTTCCGCCGTCAAGCTGAACCATAGGACGGAGTTCGGGAGGAAGCACGGGAAGCACGTCGAGAATCATCCATTCCGGACGGTTGCCGGATATGCGGAACGCTTCGACGATGTCGAGCCTCTTTACCGCTCTCTGTCTTTTCTGTCCCTGCGAGTTTTCGACGATAGCTTTAAGCTCTGCGCTTTCCTTTTCGAGGTCGATTTCGCAAAGGAGTTCCTTGACCGCCTCTGCACCCATACCTACTCTAAAATCTTTTGCGTCGTAACGCTCCAAAAGCTCGCGGTATTCTTTATCCGAGATGACCTGTTTTTTATAAATTTCCGTGCATTTGCCGGGATCGAGAACGATGAAGGATACAAAGTACAATACCGCTTCAAGGTCTTTCGGCGACATATCCAAAAGGAGGGAAATTCTCGAAGGAACGCCTCTGAAATACCAGATATGCGAAACGGGAGTTGCAAATTCGATATGTCCCATTCTTTCACGGCGAACCTTGCTCTTGGTAACTTCAACGCCGCACTTTTCGCAGATAACGCCCTTGTATCTTATTCTTCTGTAACGTCCGCAGTGACATTCCCAGTCACGGGTAGGTCCGAAAATTCTTTCGCAGAACAAACCGTCCTTTTCCGGTTTTTGCGTTCTGTAATTTATTGTTTCAGGCTTTGTGACTTCGCCGTAAGACCATTCTCTGATTTTCTCGGGTGAAGCGATGCCTATCTGAATTGATTCGTAATTTGAAAGTTCGTACATAAAACCCTCCTGTTATTCTTCGTCTTTATCGTCGGAAGAATCGCCGAATAATGCCGTGATGTCGTCTTCTGTCTTGTCGTCAAAGATATTGAATGCGTCATCGTCGTCATCGGACGGCGTATCGAAAATGCTGAGCGAATCGTCCGTCTTTTCGGCAGTGAAGTCGCCAAAGACGTTGCCTTCGCCTGTCATGATATCGATTTCTTTGAATTCCTCGTTCTTGGTGTTTGCGGCGTCGAAATCGAGTTCTTCGTCCGAATAGTCACGGAGTTTGATTTCATCGTCGTCCTCGGTGAGCACTTTAATGTCGAGAGCCAAGCTCTTGAGTTCGCTGACCAAAACCTTGAACGCTTCCGGAATTCCGGGTTCGCTTATGTTGTTGCCTTTTACTATTGATTCGTAGGTCTTTACCCTGCCCACGACGTCGTCGGATTTGACCGTGAGGATTTCCTGCAACACGTTTGCCGCACCGTAAGCCTCGAGCGCCCAGACTTCCATTTCACCGAATCTCTGTCCGCCGAACTGAGCTTTACCGCCGAGAGGCTGCTGCGTGACAAGGCTATACGGTCCTGTCGAACGTGCGTGTATCTTGTCGTCGACGAGGTGGTGGAGCTTGAGGTAATACATATATCCGACGGTAACTCTGTTTTCGAACGGTTCGCCCGTTCTTCCGTCGTAAAGCTGTATCTTGCCGTCCACTTCGCCCTTTTCGTTGACGAGCCCCATATCCGAGAAAATCTTTGAAATTTCTTCCTGCTTGACGCCCTCGAAAACGGGAGTTGCCACTTTCCCACCGAGCATCTTTGCGACAAGTCCGAGGTGAACCTCCAAAACCTGTCCGATGTTCATACGTGAAGGAACGCCGAGCGGGTTGAGCACGATTTGCAAAGGCGTACCGTCCGCCATGAAAGGCATATCCTCTTTGGGCAAAACTCTCGAGATAACGCCCTTGTTACCGTGACGTCCTGCCATCTTATCGCCGACAGTAATCTTACGCTTCTGTGCGATATAGCAGATAACTCTCATGTTTACGCCTGCGCTGAGCTCATCGCAGTTCTCTCTTGTGAATACCTTTACATCAACGATAACACCCGATTCACCGTGGGGAACCTTGAGGGAGTTATCACGTACCTCTCGTGCCTTCTCACCGAAGATTGCACGGAGGAGTCTTTCCTCTGCGGTAAGCTCTGTTTCACCCTTGGGTGTAACCTTACCTACGAGGATATCGCCTGAGTTAACCTCAGAACCTATGCGGATAATACCGTTTTCGTCAAGATTTGCAAGTGCGTCGTCACCGACATTGGGAATATCACGTGTAATTTCCTCGGGTCCGAGCTTTGTATCACGGCACTCGATTTCGTATTCCTCGATATGAACGGAAGTGAATACATCCTCACGGACAAGTCTCTCGTTAAGGAGAACAGCGTCCTCGTAGTTGTAACCTTCCCATGTCATGAAGCCGATGAGAGCATTCTTACCGAGAGAGATTTCTCCGTCTGCGGTAGCGGGACCGTCTGCAAGCACCTGTCCCTTCTTTACTTCG
>ERZ779888.1784-NODE-1784-length-19862-cov-5.168627_pt1:17500-19862 | contig 19862 bp, 9 predicted proteins | sample MGYA00511245_ERZ779888 | MGnify/ENA primary metagenome ERZ779888 (study PRJEB29588, sample SAMEA2155255) | human gut metagenome | biome: human gut; feature: human-associated habitat; material: faeces | place: Denmark | collected 2008/2010 ... | reverse complement strand
TCTGTGTTTAACGGTTTTTGCGGGCGTTCTGGCAGGCGTTTCGGGATACGGGCGCGCGGCGGCAACGGAGACGCAATTTTGAGGGTCGCCGTCGCCTACGCCGCGGGCGACAAGGGATTCCCGAAAGACCCCCGGAGGGCCGTTCTCTGGTGGAAGAAAGGCGCCGATATGGGAGACGCGCGCTCGCAGAATTACCTCGCCTCCGCATACCTCAAAGGGGAGGGCGTTGCGCCGAATCCGAAAGCTGCCGTGGAGCTCTGGGAAAAGGCGGCTTCGCTCGGATTTCCCGAGGCGCAGTACAATCTCGGAGTGTGCGCGGCGCGCGGAATCGGCGGAAAGCGCGACATGTCTCTCGCCGCACGCTGGTGGGAAAATGCCGCCGAAAACGGGCACGTTAAGGCGCAGTACAATATCGCGGCGATGTACATGAACGGCGTAGGCGTAGAAAAGTCGGCGGAGCGCGGAATGCGCTGGCTCGAGCGCGCGGCGGAATCCGGCGACGCGGAGGCGCAGACGGTTCTGGCGGGCTTTCTCTTCAACGGCGTCGGAGTTCCCGCGGACAAGGCGCGGGCGGCGAAGTTGTGGGAGTCCGCCGCCGCGCATGGAATCGCCTTTGCCGCCAAAAACCTCGCAAAAATGTACCTGTTCGGCGACGGCGTGAAAAAGGATCCGGCGCAGTTTGCGAAGTGGACGAAAGCCGCCGCGGATTTGGGCGACGCGGAGAGCATGTACAACATTTCGATAGCGTACAAAAACGGCGACGGCGTGGAAAAATCCCCCGAGGAGGCCGAGTATTACATGAAAAAATTCAACGCCGCATCCGCGCGCTGACGGTTTTCCCGAAGTTTGGGCGCAGCGGGTTTTCCGCAATTTTTTCGCGCCCGCAACCGCGGCGTGAGAGTTTTTTCAATGGCGCGGTTATTTGGATAAAACGCCGCGGCAAAAACTTCTCCGCCTTCGTTTCATGCGTGCGGACGGTTTTCCGCTTTCCGTTCCCGCAAAGGAATTGCGCTGCTTTTTGGTTTGAGTTTGCGGTCGATAAATTTTTCCGTGCGCCCCGCCCGTTATTTTCTCCGCCAGCGCGCGACGACTGCGAGCGCGAAAGCCGCCGCGCAAAAGAGAATCGCGGTTTCGAACGGCTCGGGTATCGGGGGTGTCGCTATTATTGAGGAAATCGTCTCCGCATAATCTTCAAGGCTTGCCGCCATTGTGAGCGAATTTTCGAGTAGTGCGGACGTGTCCACCCCGTTGGGTATGCCGTTGCTTCCGTATGTGAGGCTCGCCTCTCCGTAGGAGCCGAAGACCGCCGTCGAAGTCGATATGCTCGGAGAAACCCCCGTGATTGTCCCGACGATATACCATTCGTTTTCAAACTGCACAAACATTCCCCCTCCGGAGTCCCCGTTCTGCGCCTGGGCGGAACCGTCTTTGGTTTCCGCCATAGTTATCAGGGTTTTTGTCCCGTTTGAATTTTGCACCGCAAGCAGCGACGATTCCCCCGAGTGAACTGTGCCTTTTATTCCGTCGGAGGCGACCGTTTCGGCATCGAGCGCGCTCGATGCGCTTCTTCCGTATCCCGCGCCGGCGAGCGTGAGATATGTGCCTTCGGAATATGTCAGATTGTAGGTGTATCCAGTAATCAGATTTCCCGCGCGCGAATACCCGAAAGAGGTTGAGGAGAGCGAAGAATATACCGCGGATGTTGCGATGTTTACGCTCGCGAGGCTTGCGAAGGAATCGAGGTCGTCCACATAAAACAGCTTTAAATCCGCTCCGAAAGAGGAATTGAGAGTGTTGTCCACATGCGAGACTTTTGCCGATTGCCCGTTTTGCGAAATGACGGTGGAAGCGTTGACGGCGACATGGTTTGCCGTCAGAAACCAGCCGTTCCCGAGGTATACCGCAGATGCATCCGAAACTGCAACGACGCTCGCCAAGGCGGGATTCTCGGCGGATGCGTAATCAACCTCCGCCTGCTCGTTGTTTTCTCCGTAGGTAATGACCGCCCTCAAAGTCGGCTGAATGAGAATTGCGGCGGCGCAGAATAGTGCGAAAAATGTTTTTTGCATATAAGTAAAAGACGATGAAATTCGAAAAACGTTTGCTCATTTTGTCTGTTTGCGAGGGAGGAATCAAGGAGGAAGATTGTGTGTGTGGGGGGGGGGTATGAAAAAAAAGAAAAAAATATCTTGACTTGTTGTGGGGGTGGTGGCTTAATGCGAGGTCTTTTCACGATGAAGTTGGGAGGCATTTGGGTGTTGACCGGTTTCGGAGTGGGGAGAGCGATTTTGAAAAAAATCGAAAAAAAGATAAAAAAGAAGCTTGACAAGCAAAGAAAGGTATAGCTTAATGGGCGGTCTTT
>ERZ779888.1784-NODE-1784-length-19862-cov-5.168627_pt1:0-15000 | contig 19862 bp, 9 predicted proteins | sample MGYA00511245_ERZ779888 | MGnify/ENA primary metagenome ERZ779888 (study PRJEB29588, sample SAMEA2155255) | human gut metagenome | biome: human gut; feature: human-associated habitat; material: faeces | place: Denmark | collected 2008/2010 ... | reverse complement strand
GGGAACAGCCCAAACCGCGGGGATTTATCCCTGCGGGGTTCGGACTCAGGCATGGACTTTTATCAGATAGATGAACGGTATGGAAAAGCCGGCCATAGAGGGTGATAGGCCCGTAATTGAAATCTGATGAATACCTATGAGTATCCAGAGTAGCACCGGACACGTGAAACCCGGTGTGAACACGTGCAGACCACTGCATAAGGCTAAATACAAGGTGTCGACCGATAGTGAACAAGTACCGTGAGGGAAAGGTGAAAAGGACCCCTGTTAGGGGAGTTAAAAGTACCTGAAACCTGTTGCCTACAAGCGGTCAGAGCCCCCATGTGGGGTGATGGCGTACCTTTTGCATAATGGGCCTAGGAGTCTATATCAGTTGCAAGCTTAAGCGTTTACGACGCGGAGGCGAAGCGAAAGCGAGTCTGAATAGGGCGGGAGTAACTGGTATAGCACCCGAAGCGGAGGCGATCTAGCCATGGCCAGGCTGAAGCATCGGTAACGCGATGTGGAGGGCCGAACCCATTAACCTTGAGAAGTTAAGGGATGAGCTGTGGTTAGGAGTGAAAGGCTAATCAAGCCCCGTAATAGCTGGTTCTCTCCGAAATATATTTAGGTATAGCGTCAAATGCTGATTACCGGGGGTAAAGCACTGAAAAGGCTAGGGTTCACACCAGAATACCGAACCTTATCAAACTCTGAATACCGGTGAGAGAAATTTGGCAGTCAGTCAGTGGGGGATAAGCTTCATTGGCGAGAGGGAAACACCCCAGACCATCGGATAAGGTCCCTAAGATAGTGCTAAGTGGCAAGAAGGAGGTAAGTTTTCATAGACAATGGGGATGTTGGCTTAGAGGCAGCCATCATTTAAAAAGTGCGTAATAGCTTACCCATCGAGAGAATTTGCGCCGAAAATGATCGGGACTCAAGCACTACACCGAATCCGTGGAATTAGCAATAATTGGTAGGAGAGCGTTCCAACGGCGTTGAAGGTCGAGCGGCGAGCGAGGCTGGAGCTTTTGGAAGTGAGAATCTAGGCATGAGTAACGAAAAGCATGGTTAAAATCCATGCCGCCGTAAGGATAAGGTTTCCTGGGGAAGGTTCGTCCGCCCAGGGTTAGTCGGGAGCTAAGGCGAGGCCGTAAGGAGTAGTCGATGCACAACGGGTTAATAATCCCGTACCGGCTGGGCAACGTTTGATCTTTATATTGACGGATGAGTGAATGCTGGCGAGGTGATGAACGTCCTCGTCCAAGGCATCGTAAGGTGTCGACGGGACTCTGAGGCTACGGCCGAGGGGGATCAGCAATGGCTAATCCCGGGAAAATTTATAAAGTTAGTTGTCCGGTTGCCCGTACCGCAAACCGACACAGGTATCCGGGATGAGTATTCTAAGGCGCGTGAGTTAAATCTCTCCAAGGAACTCGGCAAAATGGCCCCGTATCTTCGGTAGAAGGGGTGCCAACGCGAGTTGGTCTCAGTAAAGAGGCCCAACCGACTGTTTATCAAAAACACAGCTCTCTGCCAAGTCGCAAGACAACGTATAGGGAGTGACATGTGACCAATGCGGAAAGGTGAAAACTGCTTGTGAAAGCTTGTGGTCTAAGCCCCCGTGAATGTCGGCCGTAACTATAACGGTCCTAAGGTAGCGAAATTCCTTGTCGGGTAAGTTCCGACCTGCACGAATCATGTAACGAGTTGGGTGCTGTCTCAGGGAGATGCTCAGTGAAATTGTAGTCGCGGTTAAGATGCCGCGTACCCGCAGAAGGACGGAAAGACCCTATGAACCTTTACTGTAAACTGATATTGTCGTTTGATTTTTAATACGTAGAATAGCCGGGAGGCTTTGATTCGGCACTCCAGGGTGCCGATGAGCCGCAATGTGAAATACCGGTTTTTAACTATTAGGCGTCTAACCGCAAACCGTAAGCCGGTTGCGGGACAGTGTTAGTGGGTCAGTTTGACTGGGGCGGTCTCCTCCTAAAAAGTAACGGAGGACTGCGAAGGTTCCCTCAGACCGGATGGTAATCGGTCGTCGAGGATATGGCTAAAAGGGAGCTTAACTGTGAGACTTACAAGTCGAGCAGATGGGAAACCAGGCCCAAGTGATCCGGCGATAGCTCGTGGGAGCGTCGTCGCTTATGGGACAAAAGGTACTCTAGGGATAACAGGCTGATTTCGCCCAAGCGTTCATAGCGACGGCGAAGTTTGGCACCTCGATGTCGGCTCATCACATCCTGGGGCTGTAGAAGGTCCCAAGGGTTTGGCTGTTCGCCAATTAAAGTGGTACGCGAGCTGGGTTCAGAACGTCGTGAGACAGTTCGGTCCTCTATCCTCTGTGGGCGTTGGAAATTTGAGGGGTTCATTCCTTAGTACGAGAGGACCGGGAATGACGTATCCCTGGTGTTCCGGTTGTCGCGTCAGCGGCAGCGCCGGGTAGCTAAATACGGAAAGGATAAGCGCTGAAAGCATCTAAGCGCCAAGCCTGTCCCAAGATTAGATTTCCATGAGGGACCGGGAAGACCACCCGGTTGATAGGACGGAAGTGTAAGCGCAGCAATGCGTTGAGCTAACCGTTACTAATTACCCGAAAGCTTGAAAACAACAATTGTGCGCCTTTTTTAAATATGGATTATCTAACGGATGAAGTTTGCTTTCATTCTCGTCTCATACTTTTGACTTTCCGATAAAAAGACCGGGAGCGCAGAGCAGGCAACGAATTGACTCTGGTGATCATAGGCGAGAGGAAACACACGTTCCCATCTCGAACACGCTCGTTAAGCTCTCAGTCGCCGATGGTAGTACGGCCTCGCTGTCGTGCGAGAGTAGGTAGTTGCCAGTATTATGAAGCCCGTCAACCTTTCAACGGTTGACGGGCTTCTCCGTATCTGCTTGTTCGCCTATACATGCTCCCATTCGCGGTAAGTGCACAACCGGCACCCCGCCTCAATATCCCCAGCGGCGGCCTTTTCGAAATCCGAAACAGAAGTTGTTGCCGCTGGAAGTTTCGTTTGTTAAGCGCCTGTTTGCAAGAAATCGGCGGGAAACGGCGAGAACCGTATTATCCCCAACCCCTGAAATTGCCAGACAATAAAAGTTTGCCGGAAAAACCTATACGCTTACCTCTTTTGCTTCCATATCTAAACCACCTTCCCACATTCCACTGATTCCTGTACTCTTCTCATTCGAAAATGCAACTTGAATTAATCTCTCATATACACTAACACACACACCACCATCTGTACTTGCGGTAAATCTTCGCTTTGGCGATACAGATTGATGTACGTTCTTTCTCTTGTCTTCCGTCCCGTTGGAATTTATCCATCTACCTACGCCCGGACATTCTGTCCTCCTAGAATCTTACATACCCCTTCTTCCCTTTCTTGCTCTGCTCCCGCAAACCCTTTCCCTAACCTGATTTTGTCACTGCTCATCTACCCCTTGAATCTTTACAACCTTTCTTAGCTATTGCTCTTCGGTTGACATTATTATGCTTATGGAGTAAATTCCTTTAAAATTATCAGTATCATATTTTATACGTAAGAATATCAATGAAACGGGAAAAACTTCATAATAAACTCAATGGAAGGGTTTATACGGATAATTATATAGTAAATATTATATTGGATTTTTCTGGATATATTGGCGGCGCAATCAGAAAGAGGCATATTATCGATAATAGTTGTGGTGATGGAGCATTTCTTGTTGAAGTTGTGGATAGGTATTGTCGGCAGTGTATAAATGAAAATCTTTCTGTATCGGATATTATCGCGGAGTTGCAGTCATTTATTCACGGAATTGAAATAGACGAACGTGAATGCATAAAATGTCGAAATAATCTTTCAAAAGTATTATCAAAATATAATCTTCCAAATATCGAATTTGATATATGTTGCGCTGACGCTTTGGGGATAGAGAAATATAGCGGAAAGATGGATTATGTAGTGGGGAACCCTCCATATATTCGTATTCATAATCTTGGAGATTCTTTTGATTCAGTTAAAAAATTTGAGTTCACAAGAACTGGAATGACTGATTTATACATTGCGTTTTTCGAGCTTGGTATAAAAATGTTGAATAAGTGTGGAACATTAGGATATATTACTCCAAGTTCATATTTTAATAGCCTGGCCGGAAGTAGGATTAGAGAGTTTTTGGCAAGGGGAGGGTATTTGGATAAGATATTGGATTTTAAGCACTTTAAAGTATTTAATGGCGCGGCAACATATGCGGCAATTACAATCTTAAAGAATGGGAAAAAAACTGGTAATACTGATTATTTTGAATTCGACGAGAATGCGAATATTCCCAAATTAATTTCGAATTTGAGAGTTGACGAATATTATATTTCAGGAAATTTTTATTTTTCATCACATGGTAATCTAAAATTGTTAAAGAAAATCTTATTAAATTATGGAATTTGCGATATCCAGGTGAAAAACGGATATGCTACTTTAAATGATGATGTGTTTATAAATAATTTTGATTTTGATTCAAAGTATATAAAGCCCATAATAAAAGCGTCGCGAGGATCTTATAAAAAAATGATATATCCTTATGACAATAATGCGCGTCTGGTAGATGAAGATGAGCTAAAAAAAGATGAGAAACTTTATTCCTACTTAAACGAAAATAAGGATAGGCTGAAAAAAAGGGATATGGAAAATATTTCAGATGGCGGATGGTATGCTTTTGGAAGAAGTCAAGGGCTTAATGATACAAATAAAAAGAAATTTTCAATTAATAATCTGATTAGAAATAAAAATGACTTAAAAATACTGGATGCTCCGGCCGGCGTAGGGGTATATAGCGGATTATATATATTGAGTGAAAATCTTACCATTGACGAAATAAAAAATACATTGATAAGTGACGAATTTGAAACTTATGTTGCATTACTTGGAAAATATAAGAGCGGAGGATATTATGCATTTTCATCCAGAGATGTAAAAGTGTTCTTAAATTATAAATTTTCTTTTGATGGGGGATTAAAATTATGACAAATTCAGAGTTTATAGATACTTTAAAAAAATCTTTTCTTTCTTATTTAGAAGTCGGGACTTCCAGAAGTACCGCAAAATTAAAATCTCTTCATGGTGATATTGCAAATGATATTGCGTATCACTTGGGTAATGAATATCTAGTCAAATCACAAGGAATTCTAGATTCTCGGGAAGGTGTTATTAGGGGGAGGTACTATTCGAAGAATGTGGATATTACAATTTATAAAGATAAATCTCCCATCGCTGGTTATGCGATCAAATTTGTCGTGAGAAATTATTCTCAAAATTCTAATAATTATTTCGAAAATATGCTAGGTGAAACGGCAAATATTCGATCTAATCAAATTCCATATTTTCAAATCCTTATATTATTTGACAAAACACCTTATTATAAAAAGGGCGGTGAATTCGGGAGGTGGGATATTATTTCTAATCATAACCTTGATAAGTATTTAATAATGTCGCAGGACTCACCCAAATCTTATTTCCATACTCCGGATAAGACGTTAATCGTTTTGCTGCATTTATTGGAAAGGATTCCGGATAGATTCACTGATGAAAGCGATTATGCGGAGTATTACTTATCCCGCAGGCATGATAAGGACATGTTAACGTATTCTAATCTTTTTATTGAGGATTTTAAAAATACAGGGACAAAAAATACTATTTATAACGATTACGAGACTTTTATATCTAAAAGTTGCCACATAATAAAGGGAATATGAAAATCTTTATATATTAGTTTTAAGGGATTGTTGGTGGGTTTATGAATTGATTGCCATATACTTTGCTTTTTTGGGGATTTCTATTTCGGTAAAACTTTATGCATTATTAACAGTATATGCTGTAAATACTTCATAATTTACAAATCAGAGTATCGAAATTTCCATTAATATCGGGTGAATTTCTGTCTAGTGAGGTATACGTACTGTTGGGATTAAGTATAAGAAGATAAGCACTTGTCTCTTTGACTTAAAAGACACCTCGTCGCCGTTTGTATCGCAGTTTGATTAGTTTGTAATGTGTTTAGGAACATCGCTGAAAAAATGATCTCTTGCGATTATCCATCTCAAATATCCAGTATATACTTTCTTTCTTGCGCGATATTCTTTTAAAATCTTAGAACGGTAATAAAAATGTCGTGCGAGTGCGTTGTCGAAATCGGCGGTAAGTCTGAAAATACTGTACTTGCGGAATTATGGCGGGGTAGTACGACTTTTAATAATGGTACCATAGCTATCATATGCAGGTATATTTTTATCTGATGTAGCTTTTCTCCGCCATTCGCGGCGGAGAATCCGCACTGCGTTTGTCAGTATTTTTTGGGGCGATTTTATTTTGCGCTGCGGTATTGCTTGATTTTGATTATTGTAAACTTCTTTATCAAAAAGTATTTCTGCAATCGATTACGGCTGTCGCGAGTTGCATGAAGTCAGATAGCGTTTCATCTATGATTGACTGAATTTATTTCTTGATTCTTTTAAAACGTTGATTTATTGCATGTAAATATAATATATTAAAATTTTAAAAAAATAAAGTAATGTCAAAATTAAATATAGACCAAAAAACGATAATGGGGTTGTTTTCCGACAGTCGGGCGGATTTTCTCATCCCCGACTATCAGCGTCCCTATGCTTGGGGATATACGGAGTGCCAAGCGCTCTGGGAGGATATTTTTGCGTTTGCCATTCCGGACAATGATTTCACCAAATTCGATACGAATGACGAATATTTTCTCGGGCCCATAGTGACTTTTAGAAATGAAGACGGTAAAATGGAGATTATTGACGGACAGCAACGGCTGACGACGCTGATGCTTTTGCTTCGCGCGTTTTATGCGAAATTCGACAATATGATGGATAAAAACTCCCGGGCGACGAGGAAGAATATAGAAGAGTGCATTTGGAAAACCAACGAGTTCGACGAACCGAATATGGACGCCCTCAAAATAGATTCCGAGGTTGCTACCGACAACGACAAGGATGAGTTTCTGAAAATATTGAAAACGGGGATTGTTTTAAAAGGGCAAAAGAGTAATTACGCAAATAATTACCGGTTTTTTCAGGATAAGATTTCGGATTTTCTCGGTAAATTTCCGAGTTACTTTTCATATTTGCCCATTCGCATACTGAAAAATTGCATTCTGCTGCCAATAGAAGCGGAGTCCCAAGATACCGCATTGCGCATATTCTCGACGCTCAACGATAGGGGCAAGCCTCTTTCCGACGCGGATATATTTAAGGCCCAATTTTATAAATACTATTCTGCGAAAAACGGGAAAGACGAATTTATCGGGCGTTGGAAAGAACTGGAAGAACTGTGCCTAAAAACTTTTCGGGCCTCGATGAACACTCCGATGGATGAGCTTTTCACACGCTATATGTACTATTTGCGCGCATGTAAAAATATTACCCAGTCTACGACGGAGGCGTTGAGAAAGTTTTTTGAAAAAGATAATTACCGGATTTTGCGAAACGACCGGACATTGGGTGAGCTGGAAATATTGGCCAAGTTTTGGGGCGACATATCGGCGCAGGACGACGAACGTTTTTCCGAAAGGGTGTTGCGACGACTCTTTGTGTTAAACTATGCGCCGAACGGAATGTGGTCGTACTTTGTCTCGGTATATTTCTTAAAGAATAGGGATTCTTGCGGACGTCTGGACGACGGCGAATTTTTCAAATTTCTTTCAAAAATTACGGCATTCATATGGGCGTATGCGCTGACTAATCCCGGTATTAGCGCATTGCGCACGCCTATTTATTCGGAGATGGCGAATGTGGTAAACGGCACGGACGTGACTTTCTCAAAGTACAAATTCCATCGAGATATATTTGCCAGCGTCTTTAACAATAACAACTTTTACAACCAGCGTCCCATCACAAAATCCATGCTGGCGTGGTGGGCTTTTCAGAATCCGGAACAGAAGTTGCTGCCGCTCGATGTTCCGCTTGAGATAGAACACATATATGCGAGAAATCGGAGGGAAACGGAGAGGGCGATATCCCCCGAAAGTTTGGAATTGTTGGGTAATAAAAGCTTGCTGGAAAAGCGCATAAATATCAGGGCATCGGACTACCGCTTTGCTGACAAGGTGAAGTATTACAGGGGATATTCAAATTCCAAGGGGGAAAAACCGGGGACCGATATTCAGGAGTTGGTCAGTCTGTCGAATGAGATTTCCGATTTTACGGAAGAAAATATAGCGAAGCGCAACACGGAGATACTTGACGGTTTCTTGGGTTTTCTTGATGAGAACGGCCTTTTACAATAAGTTCGCCGGAGTGTCACCTCATGTCCATAACCTTGCCGACATTGTAGCCTTCAACCATGAAGGCCGCGCAGGAGCTCAGCGTCAGGTGGAAGAGGGAGGTATTCCACTTGGCGTCTTTGCTCCAACCTTCAAAAGTGGTTGTGGCGCCTTCTGAAATCATGTGCAGCCATGTATTTTCATCGGTGATCAGGCTCAGCATAAGCTCCTCTTCGCCGTCCCTTTGAAGCCCCGCGAGCAGCGGAAACGATATGAACAGCATTCCCTTGTTAAGGCGCTTTTGGCGAATCATTTTTATTATTTCCGCGCGGCATTCTTCGTTTGGACACAGCCCAAGAAACCGCGCGTATATGTTCGACGGGTAGCTCGTGCGGCCGCTTTCGACACTGTCTTTGAAAAGCTTTTTGCGCGGGTCGTAAAACGCGTTGCGGAACGCCTCTGCGAGTTTCGCCTCGCCGCCGTATTCCCTCTCCCCGAGCCTGCGGGCCGTCTTGTTGAACGCGCGAACCGCCCCGACATACCATGCGTTGATCACATTGTGTTTTGTCGCGTAGACTTCGCCCTCTTTGATGTCGACGTCGTATCCGTCGCGCCATTGGCCGGGCCATTCCACGACGCACCACTTGTCGAGGTTTGACAGAAGCCCGTCGTCTCCGGCGTAATTTTCCCTGTAAAAATCCAGAATTTTTCTGAAATCGCCGAGGCGTTCGCGGACGAACTCCCTGCTGTCGCCGCGCTCCTCCAAGACGGGGAGCAGGACAAACATCATCAGCGGGTACTCCGCGATTTCCTGCATGAAGGAGCAGTTTGCGCACGTGACGAGCCCCCCGTTGATGAAGCTTGTGCGCAGAAAGTCGTCGATGAACTTTCGCATCGGCGCGAAGTCGCCGTTGAGCAGGCACCACGCGAGCATAGAGTAGCAGCCGTCGCCGAGATAATAGCCTTTTTCGCGCTCCATGCAGTCCTGGATTTGCTCCTGCGCGCCGTAGCGCAGGGTGTGTACACACAAGTCCCAAACCTTTCGGGCGCGCGCGTCGTTTTCATAGCGGTTTTTTGCAGCTATCCTAAACGGCATATGGCGCGCTATGAGTTTTATTGAACTCTCGTCCACTTCGGCGGTTCCGCTTTTAGGCAGGATTATTTCGGCGTATCTGAAAGACTTGTAGTCGAATTGCCGCAGTTCGTCCCTGCCGTTTCCGGATAGAGTGAAATGCTCGCGGTAGTCGCAATTCGCGCGCAGCTTGTGGCGGACGGAGCCGTCGGGATTCAGTTCCTGGCCGAATCTCAGCTCTATCTTGTCGGACTTTTTCCCCTCGGCGGACATTGAAAAATAACCGACATACATCGCGCCGAAATCTATGAAAATTTTGCCCTTGCCGTTGCGCCTGATTTCTGCGGGCGCGACCTCCTCAAATTCCAAGGGCGGCATGGGAGACGGAAAGAGCTTGTACTGCGGATTTTTCAGAAGGCTTGCGGCGCGCCACTTTGAGTCGTCGAATCCGGGCTGCTCGAATCCGGCTTCGGGCGCGCCCGCGTCGTAATTCTCCAAAAATTGCGTGTCGTATCCCGCCTTTCCGGCGGAGGATATTCCCGTGTGCGGCGCGCATTTCCACGACTCGCCGGTTTTGAGGACTGTCTTCCCGTCGCACACTAAATCGCAAATTGCGCCGCTTCTCATGTCGCCGCTGACCCACACGCGGTTTATCAGCCCTTGGTAGTAGCTGTGTATCGCCACGACGTTTTTCCCCCTGCGCAAAAGTTTGGAAACGTCGGCTTCGCAGTATAGATAATGGAAGAAATATCCAGGGGCGGGCCCCTGCGCGGCGAATTTCCCGTTTACGTAAATTTTCGCGTAGTCGTCGGCGGAGAAAAACAGGCGGGCGTCTTTGGAGGTTCGTCGAGAAAGAATTCCCCCCTGAAAAGCGTGTGGCGGTTTTGCAGCGCCTTTGATTTCTCGAGAACCCTTTTCCCGCTCTTGAAGTCGTATTGCCGGTGAAAGACGTTTACGGGCTCGGCGTTGGCAAATTCGGCGGAAGTTATCCATTGCCCCTGAAAGGCGCGCTTCGGCTCGTCTTCCGCGCCTGCTGGGACGGAGGCGAAGGCGGACGCCGCCAGGGCGCCGGCAATGATGAACGCTGCGATTTTACGCATATCAAAACCAGTAAAATTTGCGGCGCGCGATGTAAAGGAGAATGCGCGGACGCGTTTCCGGCGGGCGAAATTTCCGCGCCGGATTGTTTTTTGCCGCGGCGCGGAAATTTTGGGATTGTTTGATTTTCCGCGCGCTTGCGCAAAGCCGCTTCGCGTCGAATTGCGGGGCGGCTGACGCGCGGCGTGTCCGCGCGCCATGTCTGAATCTTGGGATTACGGCGGCGGTTCCGTTTGCAAGGCGCAGGTTTGCCGTCCCGAGGCGCTTGGTGAGCGCGTCTCCCGTGTAGTCCGTCACGCGGAACATGTCGATAAAGTCGAACTTGAATCCGTCGATGTCCCGCTCCCTCAAAATGCGCTCTCAGGTTTCAATCAGATATTCGCGCACCTCGGGAAAGCGCGGGTCGAGCGACGCGCAATACAGATTTTTCACATCGTTCAGATATTTCCCCTTGGAGCGCCTGCACGCTTCGCTGGAATAGCCTATAAACGGTACCCCGAACCCATGTATTTCCAGCTTGCGGACGTTTCCCACATGCGCGTGCCTATCCGGAAACCGGAGTTTGGAGGCTTTGCCGTCTCTCCGGAAATCGCAGCCGCGCTTGCCGTCGTCGGCATACCATCCGCCGTCGAGAATAATCCCCACCATTCCGTACTGCGCGGCGAGTTCGCACTCCTTTTCGAGTTCGCCGGCGAACACGTTGTGGCGGTATGAATACCATGTGGAATAAAAAGGCTCGCGCGCGGTTTTCGGAAACGGCAGCGGGTTGTTCCCGGGGAGTTTTCCCAAGCCGGCGCGCCGCCGCCCCGATTGCGTTGCGCCCGCGTCGGAAGTTCCCTCCGCGAACGGCGATGGGCAGGCAGGAATGCAAACGCAATCGCGAATATATTGTCCGCAACTTTATTTATTGTTTTATGCGTGGCTGTTTCCGGTATTGTCGGGGGCGTCCCCCGACGGATTTTTCACTGCTTGTCCGATTTCAGGCGCTCGATGTGGCGCGCTATTTCGCGCCGCAGCTTTGTGTATTCTTCGGGATTCGGCAGGAGCATCGGGGCGTTTCTGCCGCCCGCATTCGGAATGAACGCCATCTTCTTTATGCGTTCGAGCGCGTCGAGTGCGGCCTTGTCGCCCTTTTGTCCGGCGAGCTTTTCCAGCAGGACGAAGTATTCGTAGTCTTCGACCCCGTCGCGGTGGCTCTCCATTCTGACGCTCGCAAACGGCTCCTTTTGCCCGATCAGCTTGCCGGGGTAGAAGATGTAGCCGTCGCCGTTGGGATAGCGGACGCGGTAGTGTTTGCCCGGGGTGTCGGACTGCGGAATATCGAGGTGGATTCCCCATTTGAGCGGGTTGAGAGTGTACCAGTCGGCTCCCCAGAATTCGTAGCCCTTGAATCCGTACTTGTAGCAGTAGAGCGGAAGCAGGCGTTCGAGCGCGTTGTAGGGGTTGTCGAGCACGAACTGCCCGTCGGTGGTGGTTATTATTTCGGCGCCTCCCTTTTTGAGCAGGGCGATTTCGTCTTCCGACGCCTGCCCTTGCGCGCCGACCCCCCAGATGTCGAGCTTGCCGACCCACTGCGGGACGTAGCGCCACGTGCTGCAATAGATTTTCATTTTTGGCGCCCCCTCGTGCACGGCGTCGCAGAGGGCGATCATCTGCTTTTCGATATCCTCGCGCGCGGCGAAAGGCTCGTCGGAGATGTAGAACATGAAACGATCCGTCCATCCCTTTTCCTCCAAATGCGCGGCTATCTGACGCAGGCTTTCGACGAGGTATTCGCGGTATTTGGGATTGAGGGCGGAATGGTCGGCGGAATTGTAGGGCCATTCGCCCGGGTAGGGGTTTTCGCCGAGGTACGGCGCGGGCGGCCTCGCCCAGCCGAAAGTTCCCGCCCTGAACGGCAGGTAGAGGTAGGGGAATTTGAGCTCGTTCAGATAATATTCGGCCTCTTCGTCGAACTTTTTGAAGTCGGCCACGGGCTTGCCGTTTTCAAGCTTGAAGGATATTCTCGCCAGAACGGTGTCGGAGCTGAGCTTTTTGGACTTCAAATATTTCGCGGCTTCGCGGTGGGTGTAGTTTTTGTACTTTGCGCCGGAGGATAGCCTGATGTCGAAAATCGCGTATACTTGCGGCTCGTCGGAGAGCGAGAATCCGTACACCCGTATTTTGTACGGCAGGGTTTTTAGAACTTTCCCGTCTGCGGAGAGCCTTATTTGCCCCTCGTATACGCCTGGTTTTGTGCCTTTGGGGGCTCTGAACGTCAGGTAGACGCCTTTCGTGAAGTTTGCGGGAAGGTCGAACTTGGGCGATGGGATTATCGGGTCCGGGTACATGACGCCGAAGTTGTCCGAAGGCACAAAACGCTCGTAGGGTTTGAGGTCGGTGAAGTGGAAGTATCTGCTCTGGGTGTCTATTGCGACATTCCCTATGTTGCCGATTTGCGGGGCGGGCAGGCAGGGAGGCTCCTCCATGCCCAGAAGGGTTTTTACGCGGTTCCACAGCGGGAGGCTTCCGGCGTAAACGGGGGCGTCGGCGGAGACTTCGAGATTCTTTATTTCCGAATTGCCGCGGATTCCGAGCTGCATTCCCTCCTCTTCGTTGCCCGCCAGTTCGAGGTACGGTTCGGCCTCGGGGCCCGGGGCGTCCGACGGGAAAATTTTTACGATGTTGTCGGTCTGCCACACCGAGAGCCGGCCGCCGTTTCCGCCGTCCGAGGCGTTTTCTATTCCCTTCATGTTCGCCCTTACGCACTCTGCGACGATTATGCCGTCGTAGAGGTATTTCCCGCTCGTCGCCGTCAGGTGGACTTCAAGGTCTCCGTCGCTGCGCGCGGGAACGGACATGGCGAACATCTTCCATTCGTCGCCGTGCACGGGGCTCGAGTAGGCGTTGAATTTAGCGCCTTTGGGCGAAAAGTGCGCATGCACCGCGCCCGCCTTGCCGCCGGACATCTTGACCCATCCGGCAACGATGTATTCGGAGCCCGCGGACGCGGGAACCGACTGGCGGAATCCGCGCCATTCGCCTTGGCGTCCCTCCATGTCGAGCATCGCCGCGCGCTTCCCGTAGAGCCCGCCGTCCACGATTTTTTCGGGCCCGCTTGCATTCGATATCCCCCAGTTTTTCGTTCCGGATTCAAAGCTCGGGTTTTTGAGCAGGTTTGCCGGCGAATCCATTATTTGCCCGAAGGTTTTGGCGTCTGCGGAGGCGGAGAGTTCGGCGTCGTAGTCGCTTAAAATGCCGCTGGCGAGCTTTGCGCGGGCTTCCGGTTTCTGGTTTTCCCTGCCCTTGTCGAGGTAAATGTAAACCGTCTTTTCCGAGCGCGGCGCGATTTCCCCGACGGAGGCGATGACATACCCCGAGGCGAGGAAAAACGGCGTTTCTTTGCCGTCCGAGACCGCGGCGAAAGCCTCCTTGCCGTAGTTGGCGTTAGTTATCCTGTTTATCGGAATGGCGGCGAGGGCGTTTTTCTTCGGGGAGTCCGAGAAATTTGGGACGCCGATTTTGATTCTCGACGGGTATTTTTCCGCCGGCAAATGCCATTTTGCGTCCTCTCCGGAAGCGGACAATTCGAGGGATTCCGTCTTTACGACCGCCGCCGCCGGCTGCGACTTGCGGGATTTTTCGATTTTGACGCACAGGTCGTCGAAGAACGCCCTGCCTTCCGAGGCGTACAGGACGGTTCCGAAGCTCACGGATTTTACGCCCTCGGGGACTACACCCTCAAACTCTATTTTCTTCCAGTCGAACGTGCCGGAATTTTGGTCTTTGTGAATGTTTTTCGGGCCGACGTGGATGTAGAATCCGGCTTTCCCCTTGACGTTCTCGCCGCGCACCCAGCCGGAGAACTTGAATTTGTCGCCGGCTTCCGCGGGGAATTCGCGCGAAATGCAGACCCATTGGGGCTTTGAGCCCTTTTCGGCGACGGTCGAGGCGCACTTGCCGCCGCCCCTGCCGCCCGCCGCGGCGAGCTCGTTGCGGTAGGTTTTTTGCGAATTGTCGCTCCAATTTTGCGGCGGAAATTTGCCGCCGGATTCAAAGTCGATTTTCTCCTCCGCGTCGGCGGCTGCGGATACGGCGGAGGCCCCGAGGTTGGAGGGCAGCTCCCATGCGGCGGGATTGTCGAAATACACCCACGCGCGGGTCTTGCCGTTCTGCGCGCATGCGACGGGAATGGCGAGCTCCGAATTTTCCGAGAGCGTTTCCGAATCGGGGACGACGGCGAAGAGTAGCTCGCGCCCGTTTTCTCCCACGACGCGCAGCTCCTTTGCCGGTCGCCCCGCGATTCCGAGGTCTTTTGCCGAAACGAGGGATATTTTCCCGTCGAGCGTTTCGCCGCCCCTGTTTTCAAAAGCTATTTCGACCCGCTTGGCGTGCGGCCTCCCGCCGTCGAGATAGAGCGGAAAGTGCCATTCCGCCGCATTCAATGAACACGCCGCCAATACGGCCAACAATGCTTTATACATGGATGTTCCTCGCTGTTCTGATTGTATTTTACCGTACGGAACGGTCAGTCGACCGACTGTTTTCCCCGGTTCCGGTTGAAGGATTTTTTGATCGCCGTCCCGGTCGACCGCGCCTCCTGC
>ERZ779888.1782-NODE-1782-length-19868-cov-4.422904_pt1 | contig 19868 bp, 20 predicted proteins | sample MGYA00511245_ERZ779888 | MGnify/ENA primary metagenome ERZ779888 (study PRJEB29588, sample SAMEA2155255) | human gut metagenome | biome: human gut; feature: human-associated habitat; material: faeces | place: Denmark | collected 2008/2010 ... | reverse complement strand
GAAAAGATCTCCGAGGAAAAGCTTTTTCTCACCGAGCTTGACAACGTCATCGGCGACGGCGATCACGGCATCAACATGGCACGCGGGTTCCGCGCCGCCGTCGATGCCGTAGAAGAAATGGACGATACCACCAAACCAGGACCTGTCCTCTACACCATTGGCAAAGCCTTTATCCGCAACGTCGGCGGTGCAGCCGGCCCTCTTTACGGCACGGGCTTTGTCAAGGCTTCTGAGGTCTGCGATGACGAGACAAAACTCAATGTCGCCTCTTTCGAGAAGCTTCTCGGTGCCGCTATTGAGGGCATCGAGAAGCGCGGTCATGCCCAGAAAGGCGACAAGACCATGCTCGACGCCCTGATTCCGATTCATGAATGCTTCCTGCCAGAAAATGCCGAGGGCAAAACGCTGTTTGAAGTCCTGCAGGAAGCCTCGCATGCGGCCAAGGAAGGCGTCGACTTCACGAAGACCATCGCCGCCCGCCGCGGACGCGCCAGCCTCGTCGGCGAGCGCAGCATCGGCCACGAAGACCCGGGTGCCGTAAGCTCGATGCTCATGTACAGGGCCCTTTACAATTTCCTCAGAAAATAAGCAAAAGCCAGCAGACCAAAGGCAGGGAGGCCTCCGCCCCTTGTCTTTTCTTGTCTCTGCTGCTTTTCTGTAGTATACTTTTAAAAGATATTGTGCAGCGCAAAGTCCTGTAAGTTTCTATATGAATAAGAGGAGGAATTCCATTGACAAAGCAGACTGTTCGCACGCGTTTCGCGCCGAGCCCGACGGGTTACATGCATATCGGCAACCTGCGCACGGCTCTTTATGGCTACCTTTACGCAAAATCCCAGCACGGCCAGTTTATCCTGCGCATTGAGGATACTGACCGCACGCGCTACGTCGCTGATGCCGTCGATTTCATCAACCGCACGCTCGAGATGGCCCATATCGTTCCGGACGAAAGCCCGGCCCTCGGCGGACCTTATGCCCCGTACGTTCAGAGCGAACGCCTTGACCTTTACAAGAAATACGCAGAAGAGCTCGTCAAGACGGGTCATGCCTACTACTGCTTCTGCGACCCTGAGGAAGACCACTCGGCCGGCAAATTTGGCGGCTATGACCGCACCTGCCGCAATCTTTCGCCGGAAGTCATCGAAGAGCACCTCAAGAACGGCGACCCCTATGTCATCCGCCAGAAAATGCCGCTGACGGGCGAGACGACGTTCTTCGATGTACTGCACGGCAACATCACCATCAAGAATGAAGAGCTTGAGGACCAGGTCCTCCTGAAGCGCGACGGCATGCCGACGTACAACTTCGCCAATGTCATCGATGACCATCTCATGCACATCACGCACATCATGCGCGGTGCCGAGTTCATCACGTCGACGCCGAAGTACATCCTGCTTTACGAGTCCTTTGGCTGGGACGTCCCGACGTTCATCCACCTCGCTCCGGTCATGGGCAAAAACGCTGACGGCTCTACGTCGAAGCTTTCGAAACGCCATGGTGCCACGAGCTTTGATGACCTCGTCAAGGCCGGCTACCTGCCCGATGCCATCGTCAACTACGTCGCCCTGCTCGGCTGGAATCCGAAGACGACAAATCAGGAAATCTTCTCGATGGATGAGCTCATCGCTCATTTCAGCCTTGAAGGGCTCTCGAAATCTCCGGCTGTCTTTGACTACGACAAGCTCGGCTGGATTAACGGCGAATACCTCAAAGCCATGAGCGATGAAGATTTTGCCAAGATGGCCCGTCCGTTTGCCGGTGAACTGCCAGACTATCTCGAAGCCAACTGGGACCATCTCTCCGCCCTCCTCAAGACGCGCATCCAGCGCCTTTCCGACCTGCCGCAGGAAATTGCCTTCCTCATCGAGCAGCCGGAATTCGACGCCGAGCTTTACGTCAATAAGCGCAACAAAGTCACGCCGGAAAAAGCAGCAGAGCTGCTGCCGGGCATGATGGAACTCTTAGCGGCCGTACCTGAAGCAGAGTGGAACAACGACAGCCTCTACGAAAAGCTCAATGCCTACATTGAAGAAAAAGGCATCAAGAAGGGCCTTGCCATGTGGGTCCTGCGCATCGCTGCAGCTGGCCAGAAAGTCACGCCGGGCGGAGCTACGGAAATCCTCTCGCTGCTTGGCAAAAAAATTTCTATGGAACGTCTCAAAAAAAGTCTTGCCAAACTGCAGGAGTTGTAATATAATTATTTAAGTCAGTTACGTGGCACCTTCGTCAAGCGGTTAAGACACCGGCCTCTCACGCCGGGTTCATGGGTTCGAATCCCATAGGTGTCACCATTCGAAATTACAGCCAGGATGCGCAAGCTCCTGGCTTTTTTATTTCTCTAGCGTCTCTTGAAAATCTGGAAAGGAAGATTCCCATGCTCTTTGCCTCTATGCTGGCCCTCGGCGCTCTTATCGGCTTTGTCGGTGCCGGCGGTGCGGGCGTCACGATTACACTGCTGACCGTCGGCTTTCACGTGCCCATTCACACGGCCCTTGCCGTGGCTCTTGCCTCGATGGTCTTCACCATGCTCTCCGGCACCATCAGCCATTTCCGTCAGCACGAAGTTCTCGTCAAGACGGGTGCCATCATGGGCTGCGGCGGTATTCTCGGTGCGTATCTCGGCGCCAACTTTTCCAATATGCTCCCCTCCAATATCCTCAGTGCTGTCACAGGCCTGCTGCTCGCTTCCAGTGCGGTCACGCTCTACATCAAGATGTATCAAGGTGCCTGGCTCGAACGTCATTTCCCGGTTCGCAAGGAACTGCTGACCGGCCGCAAACTCTGGATTTACGGACTCTCCCTCGGTGTCTTCATGGGCTTCCTGTCCGGTGCTTTCGGCATCGGTGCAGCAGCTTACATTCAGCTGGCTCTCATGGTCGTCTTTGGCGTGCCGCTGCTGCAGACCATCGGCACCTGCATGATGGTCATCCTGCCGATTTCTGCAGCAGGCGGCCTCAGCTACCTATTCAACGGCCGTCTCGATTTTCCCATTTTCTTCCAGACACTCGCCGGACTCATGATTGGCGCCTGGTTCGGTGCAAAATGGACACATCTCGCACCGCTGCGCCTGCTGCGCGTCTTCATCGTCGGCATGCCGGCCGTCGGCGGCATCATCATGATTCTGTTCCATTGATATAAATAAAACAGATATAAAACCGTGCATTCACCAAAAAAAGGTCATCCCTGCAGATGACCTTTTTTATTGCCTAGATTCCCTATGATATTGTATGTCGTGCACTTTCATACCTTGTGAAGCAGCGCGTACAGAGCGCCGAGCATCCCGGCATCATTGCCGAGCCGGGCAAAGGCCAGATGCGTATGCTCCCGCATGGCCGGCATGACCAGGGCTTCCAACCGCTGCTGCAGCATGGGGCCAAGGATTTCCTGCTGGGCCATGACGCCGCCGCCGAGCACGATGACTTCAGGATTCAGCAGACAGCAGACGGCCACCAGGCCTTCGCCCAGATTGTCAGCCAGGGCCGCAATAGCCGCCAGAGCATCTTCATCGGCCTCCATGGCCCAGTCAAAGACCATTTCGCCTGTAATTTCCGACGGACTCATATTATGCGAGAACGCGGCCTCACGAATCAGGGCACGTGTCGAAGCCACATCCTCAAGGATGCGTTTTTCGCCGTGCAGGCGCAGATAACCGATTTCGCCCGCGCTGAAGCTCGCCCCATGCCAGATTTTCCCGTCCTGCACAAAGCAGCCGCCCAGATTCGTGCCGACCGTAATCATGAAAGCCGAAGCTGCGCCCTTCGCAGCACCAAGCCAGACTTCGCCGAGAGCCGCCGCATTGACGTCGTTCTCCACAAGCACAGGCAGCTTGACCGCTTCGCGCACGATTCGGCCAAGCTTCGTCCCGCTGTAGCCGGGGAATGTCGCCTCACCGGCAAAGACAATCTCGCCATCATCCCCCGGACGCACGATGCCGGCCGTATCAATGGCCACGCCGGCCAGTTCATGACGCTGGCTGAGGTCTTTGACGAGGGCAATGACTTTTTGCGGAATCGCGGCCCCGCCGTCTTCCCGTGCCCGTGTCGGGCAGGCCGACTTTTCCAGAAAGCGGCCCTCATCTGTCGCACAGCCGTACTTGATCGACGTGCCGCCGATATCGATGACTGCATAATTCTTCATGAAGATCCTTCCTTTCCCAGCCGTCCAGTTTTTCTTAGATTGACAAGTCCCTGCGATGTTTGCGGAAGCCCTTATCCTCCGCAATAAAACGCCCCATGGCCTTGATACGGCCGCCCATGCATCTGCGGCACTGCTCCGGCGTATCGGCCACGCAGATTTTACCGGGATAGAGCGCGTATTTACGCCGCGAATCGCCCTCCGTGACATTGGGCATGACGACGTTGGCCCCCGATGCCAAGATGAGCTCACGTCCATGCGGCACCATGGTTTCCATCGCTGTCGTCGCGGGGATATTTGCCTCAGGCAGCAGCAGGCGCAGCAGCGACACCATGCGCCGCGTCAGATGAAAATCCCCTTTAGGGGCGCTGCCAAGCGGCGTGTCGGGATTCGGAATCAAGGGACCGATGCCGACCATATCCGCGTCAAGCTTCTGATAAAAGAGGATATCCTCGGCAATAGATACAGGCGTCTGCCCCGGAAGGCCCACGAGCGTTCCTGTACCGACTTCATATCCCAACGTGCGCAAGTCCCTGAGGCAGCGCACGCGGTTGTCATAACTCATGCCGGGGTCAAACTTTTCGTAGACCTCACGGTCCGTCGTCTCGATGCGCAGCAGGTAGCGGTCTGCCCCAGCCTCGCGCCAGAGCCTGTATTCGTCAAAGCTCCGTTCGCCGACGGACAGCGTCACGACCAGGTCCAGCGCCTTGATGCGGCGGATGATGCCTGCCAGACGCTCGGCCGTGAAATACATATCCTCACCGGACTGCAGCACGACCGTATGATAGCCGTCCCCCTTCGCCTTCTCTGCCAGTCCGACGATTTCATCAGCACCGAGGCGATAGCGCTCCAAGCGCTGATTATCGCGCCGCAGACCGCAGTACATGCAGTCCTGACGGCAGATATTCGAGAATTCAATCAGGCCGCGCAGATGCACGCCATCGCCGACAAATTCCTGCCGCACGTGGTCGGCAGCTGCCGCTAAGGGCTTCTCTGCCTGCGATGAAGCCAGCAGGCACGTCAGTTCCTCTTTTTTCAGCGTATGTTCCTGTTCTGCCTTGGCAATGAGCTGCAGAATTTTTTCCTCGTTTGGCATCGGCGTCATCATTTTTTACGTTTCACCGCGCTTGCTGAAGTCTGCGAAGTCTGATACGGCGTGACGACCGGCTGGAACAGCGGGTCTTTCTTTGTCTTGAGTATCTTCGCATCCGCCGAACTCAGCTTTCCCTTTGTACGGGCCAGGATTTCGTCCTGATGATTTGCCGCATACTGCAGGATGGCATAATAAAATTTGGATTCAACATCTTTGCCGGTCATCTTCTTCATATCGATGACAGGCAGATTGTCATACGTGCTGAGCGTCGACCACGTGCTGTCAAGGTCATCATGCTTCGTGACCTTGACCGTGCGGTCGCGCAGGTTGAATTCCAGATAATCGGCCGAGCCGACGAGATCGTCGTAGCCTTTGACAGATTCCATTTTCCAGCGGCGCTTGTCGATGACATCCTGTTTCTGAACATCATCGAAGGTCCGCAGGGTCGGCACGATGAGTGTGCCGAGGTCAATCTCGCCGTTTGGCTTGACGCCGTAGCACATCTGCTCTTTATTGAAGTAATAATTCTGCCGCGATGTCGACTGCACCCACTGGAATACGGTCTCCGGCACTTCTATCTGCGCACTTGCCTGGCAGGCAGGCACTGCCGTGAAAACAGCGGCAGCAGCCATCAGGCCGAGGCAGGTGTTCTTTATCGTTCTCATCATTCTCATGAAGAATTCCCCCTGTATTCTGGAATGAGATTATTATAGAACATGCGGCTGAAAGTTAAGTGAAGCCTCAGGCAGCTTTAATCATCGCTCTCTTTATAGAGTTCATCGAGGACATACGGCGTCTCCTGATAAACGTAATAGTTGAGCCAGTTTGCAAAGAGAAGATGGGCAACACTGCGCCAGCGCACGACCGGCTTCTGCGTCGGGTCATCATTTGGGTAGTAATTCTGCGGGATTTTCGGGTGCATGCCCGCCTTCTCATCGCGGTCATACTCCTGTTTGAGCGTCAGCGGGTCGTATTCCGCATGGCCCGTGATGAAGAACTGACGCTTCTTGAGATTGGCGATGGCATAGACGCCGGCGTCGCCCTCTGCTTCGGCAAGAATCGTGAGCTCTGGAACCTTCTCGATATCCTCGCGGTGATTTTCCGTGTGGCGCGAATGCGGTACATAGAATTCATCATCAAAGCCGCGGAACAATTTTTCATGCTCGACGCAGAGATGATGCTTATAGACGCCAAAAATCTTCTGCGGCACCTGATATTTGGGAATACCGTAATGATAGTAAAGGCCGGCCTGCGCACCCCAGCAGATGTGGAACGTGGAATAGACATGCGTCTTGCTCCATTCCATGATTTCAGCAATCTCGTCCCAGTATGCGACTTCTTCAAACGGCATCATCTCGACAGGTGCACCCGTGATGATCATGCCATCGTATTTCTTATGGCGCACTTCCGCAAACGTACCATAGAACTCCGTCAGATATTCCTGCGGTGTATGGCTTGGCGTATACGACTCCGTATAAATGAAATCTACTTCAATCTGCAGCGGCGTATTGCCGAGCAGACGCAAAAGCTGAGTCTCCGTGATGTATTTAATCGGCATGAGATTCAGGATGAGAATCTTAAGCGGGCGGATATCCTGGCTGTAAGCGCGGTCCGAATCCATGACGAAGATATTCTCTCCTTCGAGGATATGTGCGGCCGGCAGATTGTTTGGTATCTTGATTGGCATGAAAACACTTCCTTCCGCATGCCATGATGATGGCAGCAGCGCCATCGGCTGTCAAAATGTATAATCTGTTTTATTATACCACAGACTGCATAAAAAAAGGCAGGCTGCCAAGAACAAAAGCAGCCTGTCTTAGTACAATTCAAAAAATATCTGTAAATCTGTAAAAAATCAAATTCTGAGGCCCGGTCTTACCAGATGGCGTAGCGGTGAACCCAGGAAGAATTTGCCTCAGCATATTCGCGCAGGTGCAGGAGGCCCTGATACTCCGGCGTATCCGCGGCAAGCATGCGGTAGCTGCCATCCAGCGAATCACCGGCATCCTGCCAGCCCTGTGCTGGTGTCCAGATATCTGCCTGCACCGTGCGCTCCGTCCCCTGCGGCAGATTGACATGCTTCTTCATGAAGGCAATCTGCGTGACATTGCCATCGGCATCCTTGTATTCGGCCCATTCCCAGACCACCATGTTCTCCCCCTTCATGCGCATCGTCGTCGTATCTGCCGTCACATGCGTCTGACTGCCGTCCACGGCCGTATCCTCCCAGAGCGTCAGCCAGCGGTCCTTCGCCGCAGCGCGCTGCGTCTCGCCTGCCCCGAAGACCTGGTCGACGATGGCATCGTAAAAGGATTCATCAAACTGCTGACTCGTGACTTCCTTGACGCGGCCATCGACTTTCGACCAGATGACCTGCCCCTGCGGGTCGTAAAAATCCTCTTTTGCATACTGGATGGTGCGGTTCTGCGGATTGATGATGACCTCAGCCAGACTGTACGACAGCTTCGACGGGTCCGGCAGCAGATAATTGAGCCCGTAATTCTCAATCGTTTCCTGCGCGCCCTCGTAGCTGTACGCGGTCTTCGTCCACGCGGCGATTTCCGTCGCAACATCACCATGGCCCGTCGCCGCCTTATGGGATACGACTACGGACGAGGGGTCAAAATACTTGCTGTACTTGCTGTCTGAGCTCAGCCAGTACCAGCCGTCGGCCTGCACCGCATACATTGGCAGGACCATGAACACGAAAAGCAGCAGACATCCCTGCAGCAGACAAAATAACGCCTTCATGAGCTTCACCTCTGTTCTGTTTTATCTGTTTCTATCCATATTGTACTGTATTTCTCCGCAATCGGCAAGAAACAGTCCCAGCATCCCGTTTAATGTACGCCGGGAATCCTGACATCCTCAAGAATGCCGAGAAGTGCGGCAATGGCCATACCGTAATTCGTCATGGGCACCTGCTGACGGCGACAAGCGGCCACGCGGCTCATGACGTAGGCGCGGTTGAACATGCAGGCCCCGCAGTGGATGACAAGGTCATAGGGCGAAAGGTCCTGCGGAAAATCGCGGCCAGATGTCACATCTATCGTAAGGCTCTCACCTAAACGCCTGCGCAGGAGCCGCGGCAGTTTGACGCGCCCGATGTCTTCATGCAGCGGCTTGTGCGTGCAGGCCTCGGCAATCAGGATATGCGCATCGGCAGGAAGGTCCAGCATCCGGCGGGCCGAAGCGGCAAAAAAAGCTGCATCGCCCTTATACGCAGCAAAGAGTACGGAAAACGACGTCAGCTGGCTGCCTTCCGGCAAAAGTTCATGGACCTGACGAAATGCCTGAGAATCCGTGATGACGAGGTCCGGCTGCTTCATCGCTGCCAGCATCGACGGCAGGCAGTCCGTCGTACAGCACGAGACGAGGCACTTGCGGTCCAGGAGTTCGCGCAGCGTCTGCACCTGCGGCAGAATCAAACGTCCTTTTGGTGCCTGGATATCCTGCGGCATGACGAGCAGCACGCGGCTGCCCGCTGTACATACCTCGCCCGTGATGGAACGCGCCTGATAATCTTCCGGCAGATGGCGGGCAATTTCCGTACGCAGCGCTTCTACGCCCTCACCGGAACGCGAGCTGACGAGCACGGCCGGTTCTCCCGTGGCCTGCAGTATCCTTTTCTGCAGCGCCCTGCCGCCGTCTTTGACCTCATCCACACGGCTGACGACGGGAATGACGGGAATCTTCTGCGCCTGCAGGCGCTGCAGCCAGTCAAATTCCTCTGAGAAATCATCCTCTTTCCCGTATTCCTGCACAGCCGCATCCCGATGAAACAGGACCATGGCAATATCCGTTTCTTTCGCCGCATCTTCCGTGCGTTTGACGCGCAGGCCGCCAAGGCTGCCGACATCGTCAAAACCAGCCGTGTCGATAAAGACCACCGGACCGATGCCGTGAATTTCCATGGATTTATAGACAGGGTCGGTCGTCGTGCCCGGCACCGGTGAAACGGTCGCCACGCGCTGTCCTGTCAAAGCATTGACCAGCGACGACTTGCCGCTGTTGCGACGTCCAAAAAGACCGATATGCAGGCGCATGGCCCGCGGCGTATCATTAAGGCGCATAAAAATTCCCTCCCATCAGGATATGTCATAAGACATCTTCAGTATAGCATAGCCGAATGTCCCTCTGCATGATAAAATAAAGTGAATACTATATGAGGAAAACGAGGTTTTATCATGAGTGATTACACGAATTTCGAAGTCGGGCAGAAATTCCCGCTGCCCATTGCCACACAGGCGGATGGTGCCATGTTCCAGGTCGATGCCAACGGCGCCATGTTCATCCTGCAGCTTTCCCGTACCGACGTCATCGCGCGCGAAGCCTTCCGTACCGGCAAAATGGAATTTGCCTTCTATGAACAGGACGGACTCCTTTTCCTGCTCTACCAGATTGACGGCATCTTCAAGGAAGGCTGGGGCGATGCGCCGCTTTCCCTGCACACGCTGAAGCTAGAGCTGCTGCCGACAGAAAAGAGCCTGCAGGACAAGACGCTGCACCTCTATCTCGTCGATACGACGCTGCAGATTCTCCTCGCCCAACGCGATATCGAGCTAAACAGCAAGTGCCAGGCCATCATCCAGAAGCACGCCGCAGCACAAAAAAAGAAGCCCTTCTCGGATGAGGGCTTCCGCAAAAAGGTCCAGAGCATCTGGCAGAAAATGACACCGGCCATGATGCGCCAAAAAGCTTCTGCCGTGCAGAGCGTCCCTCTTGCCATCCCCAAAGCTCCTTCTCAGATAGCACAAACGAATGCTGCCAGCAGTAAAAAACTGCACTGAAACAGCACTTTCCTTCATTATAATATATACAGAAAAACTGCATAAAAAAGCTCGCCCTGACGGACGAGCTTTTTATTTTACTATATTTTACAACATCAATCAGGCAACGCCTTCAGCAGCTGCTGCCGTGCGTTTGTTGAGCCAAGCCTGTACGAGCTCATGTTCGTCTTTGGCCGAGGCTTCACTGCCCGTCGCATATTCTGCAAAGCTCTTGCCCATGAGTTTAGCTGCCTTGCCGAACTGTCTGACTCTTACCGGAACATAAACTTCTTCCATCCACTGCGAATAAATCTGTACTTTCATGATAATCTCTCCTTGAACTGCATGATCGCAAAATCAGTAATGGTAACAAACACCCACGACTCACTTCTGTCAATCGTCCAGATCACAAGACAAACTTTCCTTCATGTGCTGGTTCTCAAGGAGAACATTCCCACGTGGCTAAAAGTCTGTGCCACCATCTTGCTAATCAGATGACTTTCTTTCAAGCTGAGGTGTATCTCGGTTCGATGTATATTATAACGTGACCGGTTCCAACCGTCAAGGGGTAATCAATAAAAAGCATGATACAATATAAGAAATTTATTCCAAATCGAACGAAGTAAATGTTCTTTGGCGTTTGTCGAAGCGCACCGTTCCCGTATAGCCGAAGCTTTTTGCATAGTCCACGGCCATCTGGTTGTAATTGCCGCAGTCCTCCGGCTTATGGGCATCGGACGTCGTGATGATGGGGAGCTCGTACTTGGCCGCAATCTTCATGAAGTCAGGGTACGGCGAGATTTCATGAATCGGATAGCGGTAGTACGTACCCGTGTTGACATCGACGACCATGTTGGCCTTCTTAAGAGCCTTGGCAGCACGCACAAGATACGGCGTGACATCAAAGTCCGGCAGATAGCGGAACAGGCGGATGTTGAACGGATGGCCGAGCACATCATAGAGACCCGAGTCCGCGAGCTTCTCGACTTCCTCCGTATACCACTCATAAATGTCTTCCAGAGGATGCTTATCCCACTCGGCCTTGATTTCCGAAGAATCATACGCCCAGCCGTGCAGGAAATGAACGGAGCCAATCAAATAATCAAAATCATAGTCCTTGAGAATGTCCCGCACTTTCCCCTGGTCCTGGAAATTGCAGACTTCCATGCCAATCTTGACATTGTGTTTCTTCTGCAGCTTATGCATAAAGGCAAAGTATTCATCAATCGTATACTTGAACTTGTTGCTCTTGAGCCACTGCTGCTGAAATTTGCCGATGAAGGAATCATCGAGTACGAGGTCTTCGTAGTAAAGGGATTTGAACTCCGGAAACGTATGCGAATGTTCCGAGATGCCAATTTCCTCAAGGCCGCGTTTTTTCGCTGCCGTGAAAAAGCCCTCGACCCAGTTTTCATCATACGAGCCCTTCTCAAAATGCATATGATAGTCTGTGCGCATTTACATCAGTCCTTCTTTCATCAAACGGCGGATTCCCTGCAGTACGCCCTTTTCCTCATTCGTCCCCGTCTCGAAGCGCGCAATCTTCTTGATTTCAGGATACGCATTCTTCATCGCGAAACTGTAATCCACAGCCTGTAGCATTTCCGCATCATTCATAAAATCGCCAAAGGCCGCGCATTCATCCGGACGGATGCCAAAGCGTTTCTGGACTTCTTTGACAGCAATGCCCTTATTGATATCCGGATGCATGAGGTCGACCCAGTAGTCACTCGACAGGACGACCTGCAGGTCCGGCTCGAACGGCTTCATGACCGGATAAATCGTCTCCGCCGCATGGCCCGAAGGGTCAAAGAACGAGGTCTTTATCGGGGTATCCGGCACATCGATGAAGGAAGGGATGGGTTCTGAATGCGTATAGTATTTATGGAGCTCCTTGAGGAATTCTTCCGTATACTGGCTCGTCAGCACATAGCCATTCTTCATACCGCAGAAGACACCGTAAATATTCGGCAGGCTCTCTGCTGTCTTGAGGACCTGCTGGGCCAGCGTTTTCTCCATTGGGCAGGAAAAAATCAATTCGCCGCGATACATGACCATCGTGCCGTTTTCCGCGAGGAACAGAAAATCATCCTTATATTTGCTGAAACTGTCTTCCAGCGAATAATACTGGCGTCCGGAGGCCGGCGCAAACATCACGCCTCGCTTTTTGAGTTCAGCCACGATTTCATCGAAGCCCTCTGGCACATTGCCCTGGTCATCAAGCAGCGTCCCATCCATATCCGAGAAAATTATCTTGATCATAGATACCCTCACATTCTCAGCCGTTCCCGAGGAACGTTTTTTCCATATTCAAAGACAATCCCATTATATCAGGAACAACGGCCTTGTTTCAATCAAATAAAAACTGCCGCACAAAAAATGTGCAGCAGTTCAGGGTGGTTAATTTTCTCGATGCTCGGTCAGCTGGCAATGCCCGGCGTCGTCATGTGCTCCGGCGAAAGAATGCTGTGCAGGCGGCTCTTGACGCAGAGGCAGACTTTGATGCTGGTCGGGAACGAATCATTCGTGGACTGTGCCATGTTGACATGATTGTTCGGCGAAACAATATCATAGGAGCCGCGCGGTTTCTCCAAAAGGTCAAGGGCGCATTCATATTCATATTGATGGAAGTCCCGGCACCGCCCTGAATCGGGTCGACAGGAAACTGGTCATTCCAGCGGCCATTGATGACTTCATTTGCCGCTGTGATGATGGCTTGTCCGATATTCGGAGTCAGACGGCTCGTCTCCATATTGGCAATGGCGGCCGCCTTCTTGACTTTTGCCAGAGAAGCGATGAACTCAGGATCCAGATGCTGATGCGTGATCTTGAAATTCTCCATGGCACGCATCGTCTGTACGCCATACAGAACCTCATCCGGCACTTCCATCTCACCTAAGAAATCATGTTCCGTTCTCATTTTTTCTGCTCCTATCTGCCCATGGGCTCAACAATTCAACAAATCTCTATTCTTTCACCTGCTGCCTTTAGGCACCGACTTTGACATGACCGGTTTCTTCATAGCCGATGCATTTGCGGATGGACTGTTCAAAGATACGCAGTCCTGCTTCCAGCTGTACATTCGTCATGACCAGCGGTGCGAGGAAGCGAATGACGTTGCCGTAAATTCCCGCGCCCTCAACGAGCAGGCCATGGCGGGCATTTTCCTCGATAATGGCCTTCGTGAGTTCCGGCGCCGGCTCTTTGGTCGACGTATCCTTGACAAATTCAATGCCGACCATGCCGCCGAAGCCCCGCACATCGCCGATGACGCCGTATTTCTGCTTCCATTCTTCGTAACGGGCCATGACTTTCCGGCCCATGGAAACAGAACGCTCCGCTAAGTGGTCACGCTCCATGATTTCGATGGTCTTGAGCGCAGCCGCACAGGCCAGGGCATCCTTAATCCATTCAATCGGGGCTGGGATGAAGCCGCCCTCGCCCTGCAGGGGTTCTACGACAATGGCTGCGACGTATCCTGCCGGCGAACAGTTCTCGAAAACTTCTTTGAGCTTGCCAATGTAATACGACAGGGCTGCTTTCTTCGGCATGCCTGCAGGACGCCGGTAAATGTACGGGAATTCCGCGCGGTAAACGCCGTCTGGGAAAGGCCCCATGCCCTTGGCATACGCTTTTTTCGCCGTCATGGACATCGTCAGGAGCGTGCGCCCATGAAACGCGCCGGAAAAGACGATGATATTCGGCCGCTTCGTGAAGGCCTTGGCCACCCTGACCGCATTCTCATCGGCCTCCGCGCCGCTGTTGGCAAAATACGTGCGTTTTTTGATGCCGCGTACCGGAGCAAGGCTGTTGAGCTTTTCGGCCAGTTTGACATAGCCCTCATGCGTGACGACATTGAACATGCCATGGAAATATTTCTCTGCCTGCTCTTTGACGGCTGCCACGACCTCGGGATGGCAGTGGCCGATGTTGAGCACGCCAACGCCGCCAATCCAGTCGAGGAAACGATTGCCGTCAAGGTCTTCGATGATGGCACCTGCAGCCCGCTTCATCGCAACAGGATAGCCGCAGTGAATGGCACCGGGAACGGCCTGCTCACGGCGGGCAATCAGAGCTGCCGATTTTGGCCCCGGCAGCGTCTCGGTTATGATTTCAGGTAATGCATCGCTTAACATGATGACTCCCTCCCATGTCTGCTTCCAGATGATTTCTTTCACATCTGCTTGGATATGGATATTGTGCAGGATAGATGGCAAATACGGATTTTCTCAGGGATATTGAGGCCAGCATGTCCGCAGGGATTTTTCAAGGATATGCCGGCCAGAGTGCTGTCCATGACTCATGGCAGGAACTTTCCTCAGCCTACGAGGAAGCCTGCACAGCGGCGGCAGCTGCCAGCTGTCAGAAAAAAACAGCCTTGCCTTTGATGAACTCGGCATCTACCGGCTGTTCTTCCGTGCCGGAGATACTGCCCTGCTGAAAAAAATGCGCGACGAGCAGCTCCTGCTCCTGAAAGATTACGACAGGGCTCATCATGCCCATCTTCTCTCTACGCTGCGCGCGTATCTCTTCCACAATAACAGCCTGCAGCAGACGGCGGCCCTCACCTTCACCCACCGCAACACCGTCAATTACCGCATGAATAAAATCAAGGAACTCACAGGCAGTGACTTTACGGATTCTGTCGTCTGTTTCCACTATATGCTGGCCTTTTATATGGAAGATTACCTGCGGCTTCATGAACCGAACTCCGAGAAACTATACACCGCCCATTCCTTAGAACGCACAGGGATTTGTCGAATCCCGTTCCGTGCTCTATAATGAATCCATAGAAATCATCCATATATCCGTTGATTCCATTCGATTGTGAGGTTGAATATATATGAAAGCAATCATACACGGCAAAACCATCCTGCCTGACAAAGAAGAAAATTTCACCATACGCCGAGGGCTTGTCCTGCTGTTCGACGAGAACATCCGCGACATCCTGACGGAAGAAGAATTTGCGGCTCTGCCGCAGGGTTCCGTCAATGAAACCATCGATGCCGATGGCTGCTATGTTTCGCCGGGCTTCCTCAATGTTCATATCCATGGCTGTGTCGGTGCCGATACGATGGACGACGACCCTGAGGCCATCCACAAAATGCAGCTGTTTCAGGCAAAAAACGGCGTGACCTCGTTCCTGCCCACGACCATGACCTACGACTTCAAGACGCTGGACCGTGCCTTTACCCATGTGCGTGAGGCCATGGAGCGCCATGACGGCGCGCGCGTGCTCGGCTGTCATATGGAAGGCCCGTTCATCAGCCCCGCCAAAAAGGGAGCGCAGGCCGAAAAAAATATTGCCAAGGCCAATTTTGCCAAGATTGCCCCGTATAAAGACATCGTGCGCATCATCACCGTCGCTCCCGAGAAGCTCCATGATGACGGCCGTTTCATTGCCGACTGCCTGAAAAACAACATCGTCGTCTCCCTCGGCCATACGGCAGCTGACTACGACACGGCACGCAAGGCCATCGAAACTTACGGTGCATCGCATATTACACATCTCTTCAATGCCATGACGGGCCTCCATCAGCGCCGCCCGGGTGTCGTCGGTGCCGCGCTCGATACCGAGGCCAACTGCGAACTCATCGTCGACAACGTCCACATCCATCCGGCGGTCCAGCGCCTCGTCTATCAGCTAAAAAAAGACCACCTGATTCTCATCACCGACTCCCTGCGTGCCTGCGGCCTCGGCGACGGCCCCTCTGAGCTCGGCGGACAGAAAGTCTTCGTTAAGGGCACGCTGGCCACACTTGAGGACGGCACGATTGCCGGCAGCGTGCTCTGCATGAACGACGGACTGCGCATCTTCCGCGAGAATACGAACGCCCCCATTGAAGAAGTCATCTCCATGGTCACCAAGACCCCAGCTCAGGAACTCCATCTTTATGATACGCTCGGGTCCCTGAGCATCGGCAAAAAGGCCGATATCACGATTTTCGATGAATCCTTCCATATCAAGCATACGCTTGTGGAAGGCCGTGAGGTCCATCCTATAAAATAAAAAAATTCTCTCCTGTCTGCGGGCATGGAGAGAATTTTTTATTGGTGCATTTTATTTACGGGCCGCCGAGGGTACAACGCCTATCGTGCAGAGAATCGTAAAGACGATAAACGATATCTCGATATTGCGCAGAAGTTCATCACTTGGCGTCAGGAAATTCCAATCCAGTGACAAAAGCATCGTCACAATGGCCACGGACGTGACCTGCCCGACCAGGCGCACCGTGCCGAGCATCGATGTTGCCAGACTGTAGTATTTCTTTGGCACCGAGCCCATGATGGCATTGTTGTTCGGCGCGGCAAACAAGGCAAAGCCCACGCCAATGACCATGACTACGGGCACGACGAGCCAGAGAGACCGCAGGTGAACAGCGAAAACCAGCCCCAAAAGTCCCAAAGCAGTAACGCCCATGCCCAGAGAAGCGAGTTTCCCCGGTGCATGCTTATCGGAGAGTTTTCCTGTCACGGGAGAAAGCATAGCCATGACGATAGGCTGAATCAGCATCATGAAGCCAGCTTCACGCGACGAAAGGCCGAGAATCGACTGCAAATAAATGGAAAGCAGGAAGCTGATGCCGAATGTCGCACTATAGTTAATCATGGCCGCGAGATTCGATAAGGAGAATTCCCTGTTGCCGGACAGGATGTAAAGCGGCAAAATAGGGTCTTTTGCCCCCAGCTCATGACGTACAAAAAAGCCAAAGACAAAAAGGCCGCCCAAGAGCACGCCCCACGCCCAGGAAAGATTGGCAAGCTCCGAAAGGCCGAACATCGCGAGCACCATGGCAATGCCATAGAGCACCGCGCCTTTGGCATCCACACCCGTGGCGTTCTGTGCAAGCCATTCTTCATGCAGATAATACTTCGTCGCGAGCACGCAGGCAAGACAGGCCAAGGTAATGAAAACAAAGATGCTCTGCCAGCCGGCATAATAATTGAGCAGTCCGCCAAGAACCGGACCGCAGGCCAGACCGACATAGACCATCGAGACCATCCAGCCAAGTGCCCAGCCTCGTTTTTCCGGCGGGAAAACGAGTGCCACAATGGACATATTCGTCGCATAGAGCATCGCCGCCGCCAACCCCTGCAGTCCCCGCGCTGCCAGCAGAAAAGTCATATCCGGCGTAAAAATACAGAGAAAGGATGATACCGTAAACAGTATCGTCCCCCAGAAAAAGATGCGCCGCTTGCCCAGCCGGTCGGCCAGCTTGCCCATGGGCAGCAGAAAGACAATGGAGACCAGCAGAAAAATCTCCAGCACCCAGCCAAGCTCGTTGGCTGAAGCTGCATAGGCACTGCCGATGTCTGGCAGGGAAAGCGTCAGGGCACTGCTTGTAAATGGCGTCACAAACGACGACATCATCATGATAAAAAGAATTTTGCTGCGATTTGTTACTTTCATAAGTCACCACGAATCCATAAATATCAAAAATACCTCTCGTATTCCTTGGTAGAGAATCAAACTCATTTTACCCAATTCCCCTAAAAAAATCAATTCGTTTCTTTTCCGATACTGCAGCAAAAATCGTCTGACTTGACTTATCGGGTTTTGCTGTTATAATTTATTTCCCTAAGATAATTATCTAAAAAAAGGAACGACCATTATCTCATGGATATACAATTAACCAAACGCTTTCTGCTGGCCTGCCATACAGCGAGGCATATCTGCGAAAGCATGCCGGAGCTGCCGCAGGGCCTCACGCCGCGGCTTGTCCGCATCATCGATGTCATCCACCAGCTGCAGTCGCAGCAGGACATTGTGCGCGTCGGTGATGTCAGCCATCTCATGAACGGCACCGCCCCGAGCATCACGCGCTCTCTCAAGGAGCTGACTGCTCTTGGCTATGTCAAAAAAATTCGTCAGGCCTCTGACCGGCGCGTTTTTTCCGTGCAGCTGACCCCCAGCGGCAACAGCATTTATAAGCATTATGTCTATGATTTCCATCATTGGCTCAACGGTCTTTCCTCCGAGGATATGAACACAGCGATTCGTGTCATCGACCGTGTCGCTGCTGAGATTCAGCCGGTAAAATCCATTTTTGCTAAGCAGCCCGGCCCCAAAGATGCATCATCGACAACATCATCAAAAAAAAAGGAGTCTTAATCCTATGTCTGTCAGAAAATCTACACATGCTTCGGCCATGCCCTCATTCGAGCGCCGGGCTGACCTGCGCTTTTTTCTTTCCATCATCGCGGCCGAACTGCTGTCATTTACCGGCGTCGTCATCGAAACGGCCATGAACATCACCTTTCCAACGCTCATGCAGGAATTTTCCATATCAGATGGAACCGCAGACTGAAGCCAGAAGCCTAAAGATAAGAAAATCTCATCTCATTTTCATAGATTCTACACCTGATTTTCAGCCGGTTTCGTTAGACTTAAACCAAGTGAAGTACCTCCGACAGAAAGAAGGGTCTCTATGAAAAAGAATTTTTATCTCGACCTGCTGCTCTTCTTCAGCGGTCTTATCTGCATCGCCACGGGCATCGTGCTCGACTTTCACCTGTTTGCCGGTCTCGGCAATGGACGTGCCGTCAAGGGGATTATCACAAATGTCCATACCTACAGCGGCTATATCATGATGGTCGGCCTGCTGTTCCACCTCGTCTGGCATTGGCAATGGGTCAAGGCCGTGGCGAAAAAACAGCTTGGCAAGTAAAAACGAAAAAGGCAAAGAAAAAACGCGTCCCGATGGGTTCGCGTTTTTTCTTTGTTTTCTTGCTTTTTTATATAATTCTTCATATCCTTCTTTAATGTTTAGAGGGTTACGTTTGAGAGCGTTGATTAATGTTTTTGTATTGCTGACTTTGTTATTTATATAAACGGTGTTGAATCCGCCGATTTTATAGACATTGTCAAATTTTTCATTTAAATATTTGTAAGCACGGTCACTGCTGAAAATGTAAACGTCATATTTGTCTTTTATACGGTCGATTATTACGCTGCTGCGAATAGCATGACCCATTCCCTCTCCACAGATACAATAAAAGATTACTTTTTTATCCCTGATTTTTGTTTTTTTGACTTTTTTAAGATAGACTTTTGCAGTGTTTATTTTTTGTTTGGATTCATCATAACTGTTTTTTAATTGGTCTAATTTTTCAGATTCCAGAGCAATTTTATCTAATTTATGTTTGCTTACATATTCTTTTCCATGATCAAAACCATAATTCAAATCTGAAGCTTCTGTTCTAATGCCTAAAAAGTCATTTACAGTACTTTTACCGTATTGCTTAGCTAGTGTTGCCAGCCCCTCTTCTTCAAGCCTTCTTGTAGAAACTCCAATTTTAGCATTTCTCAGTACTTTAAATCTTTCTTTTTTAGCTAATCTTTCAATGTATTCAGTATCTTCACCAAAAGTTAATTCTTCATTAAATCCACCGCAGCGTTCATGTAATTCTCTTTTAGCTATTATGCCATAACATCCGGCACCATGTGGCTTTATTTTTTCAACGCTGATCATAAATAAATTAGCCAAATCATGTAAAAGTTTATCTTCTGTTTTTTTAGAAAGGGGTTTCATTTGTGTAATTGCAATACCTAATCGTTCCATTTTAAATTCATAGATAACTTTTGCAAGATAATCTTCAGTAAGTTTTAAATCAGAGTCTAAAAATAGTAAGTAATCGCCTTTAGCTACTTTCGCACCATTATTTCTACCTACTGCAGGCATGCCTCCTTCAACAACAATACATCCGTATTCTTCAGCTATTTTTACAGTATTGTCTTTAGAGTCAGCATCAGCAACAATTATTTCATAATCACTAAAATCCTGCTGTTTAATACTTTCCAGAAGTACTGGAAGGTATTCTTCTTCATTATATGTAGGTATAATAAGGCTTAAAATCATATGTTAATATTA
>ERZ779888.1775-NODE-1775-length-19969-cov-3.271568_pt1 | contig 19969 bp, 22 predicted proteins | sample MGYA00511245_ERZ779888 | MGnify/ENA primary metagenome ERZ779888 (study PRJEB29588, sample SAMEA2155255) | human gut metagenome | biome: human gut; feature: human-associated habitat; material: faeces | place: Denmark | collected 2008/2010 ... | reverse complement strand
CTATCGGCGGTATATTCAGCACATCTGTACCATTGGTTGAGGGGAACATCTATCAAGTCAGATACGATAGGACCAAGAATCTCCGATTTACTATTAAGATTATCCAATAGACCTTTAATCGTATGACACATCAGATTTTTCTGAAGAATATGTCCCAATTCATGTCCAATCATAAATTTCAATTCTCCGTCTGAAAGACTTATCACAGCTTTACGACTAATGAGGATGATTGGAGCACTATCACTTCCTACGCTTAAAGCATTTATACCTTTAAGTTGGTTTGTTATATATACCTCAGGAATTTCCTCAACACTCAAAGCTTTATAACAACTATGAAGAATATCATAGAAATGAGGATAATTCGCTTTGCTAACTAATTGCCCAGTGGATTTTATCTTCTGGATTTGCTCCTTGCAGTACTTGTCCGCAAACAACTGGAGGGTCTTTCTAACCAAACCATTTGAGAGAATTGAATCCATGTAATTGTCACAAGGATATGCATACGGAAGAGTAGCATCCTTCTTTTGAGAAAGAAGTTTTGAGGTCTTTACAGATTCAACAATCTGCTCAGCCTTACTTTTCAGTTTATTATATCCTTCTACTAAAGGCATATTCTACAATATATCGTCTAATTCCTTACTCATTCTGCTTAATCTATCATACAGCCCATTTGTCTTGGATAATTTTGATTTTTGCTTTGGAATGAATAAATTATTTTGTTCCGGCGCAAATGCCGCTGCTGAATATGCTATATCCGAGAATGATGCTTCATTCATCGGAATGCAATTTTCAGAAATCTCCAATTGTTCACCTAAATAATCAACTGTGTCATTATCCATTAAGCATAAGACTCGCTCATACTCTTCGGGATGCTCGCACAGATATTTTCTAACGAAGTTTCGCTCTTCTGCGGTTACAGTCCCTTCGACATAACAGGCAATCAGTTCATCACTTATTTTCATACCAGTCTTTTTTAATCTGTTCTACAATAGCTTTGACCTCCCTGATAGCCCTTGCCTTATTCATATCCACATAGTGAGCATCAGGAACGACTATCTTGCCTTTATAGAAGGTTACTTTGTTCTCTTTCTTTCTTTTAGCAACCATCATTTCGGCGATTTCCTTATGATTGTATCCTTCAAGCTCCTTGATGAGAATGAAACGATAGTCATCATTTTCCAATCGATTGATAGCCTCCATAAGCATCACCAGTTTCGGATTTTCAGGTTCTGGTTTAGGCTCCGGTATCGGTTTGTCTCCGCCATCTGTACCTTTAGAGCCGTCTTTACCCCCTAAACCTATCAATTCATCTCGCTTTTCGAGAAATAAATGTGATGCAACGGAGCAAAACCAAGTTCTAAATTTACACTTCCATTGGAACGATTTCAAAGGCTGCCAGTCACCATTCTTGCCTTTGAATTGTATATACAGATAGTTGATCAAATCTTCAAGATAAGCCAACGAATCGTAATATCTCCATGCATAAAACTTCAAATCATTCTCGTATCTGTTGTATAACAGATAGAGCATAGCTTCTTCGTTTCCTGCAATTATCAGATCGACAATCTCCTTGTCGGTCATATCTCCATATGATTTATGTAATTTCAATTGCATATCTAAATTTTGCTTGGAGCTATTTCTGAATTATGGCAAATAATCAAAACCTGAAGGATCAGGGTCATTTAAACCATACACATCGCTATTTGTAAGTCTTGCAGATAGTTGAAGTTGTCCATAAATATCTTCATTTGTATTGAAGATATTCTTAAACAAATCACTTGGATTTGAGAGCCCAAGCAGTTCTAATGCCTCGTTTGGGACGTGAATCCACCCATAAGTAGTTAATTCATTGAGCCAAATCCTAGCCCTGTCGACATTGCCTAATGCATAATGAATTACAGCCATTATTATACGCATGTCATTTTGATAGGTCCTCTGGTCCCAATATATTCTATCTATATTTTCAGTCCATTCCAATATAAAATTACGACTTGGCTCAAAATTGTGATATGCTGATTCTAAATGGCATAATGCTCTATTTAAGCCTTCTCTAATATTTGACTCGTAACTTAAATAGTTCAAATCTTCAATTGCTGCATATAGCGAATTCCTTGAATATTTCTTCAATGGACATTCCCTTGTTAACGTAACAACAAGCTCTACAATTTTAGATATAGTCGAATATGATATTGTTATTGCCATAGTTATCTTAATCTTGGGTTAAATAGTTTTTGGCTATTTTGACACAGGCATAACCAAGCCCATCAATCTGGATACCCACAATAGAACTCTTCTCTTCAGCCTCACTAACTACGCCTTCCAAACCCTTCAATGGTCCAGATATTACGCGAACTGAATCGCCGACCTTGAAATTGCTAACAATAGTTACCTCGCTTTCTGCATTTTCAAGCAGGAACTTTAATCTCTCAATCTGGTTATCGGGGATAGGAGTAGCAAACTTTTTCTTATCTTCATCACTACCTGGAAGCGCCAAGAGTTTGTGAATGAACGATTGATTGCGGAGCCACTCTTCCTCATTCTCTGTTGCTCTAACAAATACCACCATCGGCATAATCAGACGATCAACTTTTTTCTTGCGATCGCTCCATTGGTGTACTTCTTGCTGTGTCGGGATATAGGTTTCGTAGCCAACTTTACCCAATCGGGTCGCAGTTTTCTTTTCGCAATTTACTTGAACAAGCACTGCAATCCAGCGTTTTGGGTACGCTTCGCGGTCGTTTGTCCCATTGACAAGCGATTCTGCGCAAGAATTGAGATTACTTTTGCTCGTACCCATAACTCTTGTATTTTTGCATCTCCTAACAGGAGATATAAATTCTGTATATTATACTAAACAATAATGATTTAGCCGTCAGAATCTTATTATGTAGCAAAACAGACTCATAAGCTCTTAAACATTTTTAGTCTTCATGTTAATTTTTGTTCGTTCTAAATGCTCCCGAATGGAATATTTTTCTTAATTTTGCACTATGGATTATTATCTCCTGTTAGGAGATAGATTGTTTTTGCTAACAAATCGTAAGTTTATCTACACAAAAAAGGAGCTCGCTCCCGAACTCCTCTAAAAAGCAGCAATCATAGCTTTCATAATAATTTCAGTATTTTCTTATTGGCATTGTCTATTACTTGCGTTCCCAAAGAGGCCAGATATATCTGTGTAGTACTCTCAGAGTCGTGTCCCATTCCTTCGCTGATTACAGATATTGGAATCCCTTCATCTCTGGCAATACTCGCCCACGAATGGCGTGCAACATACATTGTTAAAGGCAAAGTTAACCCCAACACCTTACCAATTGCCTTTAAGTTATGATTTATAAGTGTCAAGGCATTATGATACTGTTTTCGGGTATTTCCGGTTGGTTCCTTTATAATCGAAAGAAGAAATGGAGAACTCAATGAAGAGTATTGATCAACAATGTTTTCCATACAATCCTCCCAACGGATTGACAGTAATTGTCCTGTTTTCTTTCTTCGGTATGTAAGCACATTATCTTTCAGATTCTTTTTCTGTAAGTATGCCATATCCACAAATGCCATTCCTCGTGTGTAGAAACTGAACAGGAACATATCACGGGCAAAACTCTTGGATGGAGAATAGCTCAAATCCAAATCTTTCAATTTACGAACAAACTTCAACGGAATAGCCCTCTTAATTGTCTTTTCCGAGGAAGTAAATACTTTCTTAAATGGATTCTTATTCTCTACATAGCCATCTTCCACAGCATTATTATATACCGCACGCAAGCGTTTCATATAGAAAGAGATTGTATTAGGAGCCAACTCCTTCGCTCTTAAATGATACTCATACGAAATAAGCATCTCTGAATCAATATCATCAAAACATACATCTACACCTTCTCTAAACTTCCTAAAACTATTAAGGGTGGCTTGATATGTTTCACTTGTGCGATGTTGTCCTTGTCTCCAGAGTTTAGCAATCATTTTTTCCATATACGAAAACAAGGTTATTTCAAATGATTGCTTATGAAACTCATCTACAATCGTATCAACGGTAAATGGAGAATCTGAGATGGTCAATTTCTTTACAATACGATTGAAGCGCTTCTTGTCGTATTCTATATGGCTCTGTACATACTGTAAATAATTTACACGAGACGAGTCATCATCCTTAATGACAAGATCTTCCAACTCAGAATCCCATTCACTCTGGGTAATTCGGAAGTTCGTTGCAATTTGCCGAACTTTTCGCATATAAATCACTTGGTAGTATAGACTACCTGCTTTCCCCTCAATAGTTGAGGGTCTGAACTTTAATTTTATAGATACCATAGTATATTCAATTAATCTTTATTTTACAATAAGAGCCTCCACTCAATTGCTTAAGGGAAGGCTCTTTAAATAACGGCTACGGGATATATAGCAATTGAAACTCTCTTTTTCTGCGGCGTTCGATGCTGGGAATTGGCTTGCCTTTATAGCAACGGTACGAGATATACTCCTCGTAGATATCTCTGTCGCCGGACTCTATTTTCTTGATGAGGTTACTCTTCGGGCGTTTGCCATAGCCAAGCAAGCGTGAATGTCCCACCTTGTAAGCCAAAACCGTTAGCAACAGAGCATCTTTCCCATACTGTCGGAAATACTTATATCGTTCCAACAGGTCGGCTCTGAGTAACGAATCGGCCTGTGCTTCGGTAATGTCTGCTGTTAGGTTCTCGTGTGGAAGCAGTTTATGCCCATAACCGATGTATGGGTGCTTGGTATGGTCGTGCCACCCCTCAAAATCCTTGATAAGTGCTACCGCTTTATCGAACAGTTCCGCTGAAATCTCCTTGGGTAGTGGTGGCGAAGAGTCGCCACCTCGTGTCTGTGCCTTGGCATATCCACAAAGCAAGGTCAGACATATAATCATCAACTTTATTCTCATAGATTCTCTTTTAGTGATTGGTTATGGCGGCAGACACCCGACAAGCGAGTGCCTGCCACCGTTGGTTAAGGATTGATGTTGATTGGAGAAACGATAGTTCCTATGGGAGTAATAGTGTTACCCTCTGTGGTATCCTCTTCCTCCTTCACCTCGTTATTGAAAGTGAATGTAAGCTGATAGAGCTGATCGTGATTGTCCTCGAAATAGACATCTATCGTCTGCTGGTCCTCACACTCCGAGGTGTAGTACAGACGGAACACATCTCTGTCAAGCGGATAGCGGTCATTCGGGAGTAACACCATACCATCATCCATTCTCAATGTACCTTCGCCATCGGGCTGGAAATAACGGATTGTGTAGCGAGTATCGGAGAAATACCCCTCACGCACAATATCGCAGCGTATCTCCGCTGTTTCGCCCTGTACCAATCGCTTAGGTACAGGCATTGTCTCAACCGTAAAAGGATAGGCTTGCTGAACATCGAGGTCATCCTCGCAAGATGTGAAGCCCAATACTGCGGTCATCATGGCACCGCAAACCATCATGTAGGAAAATAACTTTTTCATAACGCATTTAATTTTAATTGATTATAAATTTGACACCTAAACCGAACTGAGTGCTGAACTTGCCGAGTGAGCCACCCCATAGTACACGCTCTCGCACATTGGCAAGCAGGACAATACGGTCTGTTATATAACTCTCCAATTCAAGGGTAATGGCACCGCCATAGATGAAGGCATCCTTGGCAAGCAGCGTAGAGCCGTCATAGAGCATCTTGTCACCCCAATTCACCGTTTCGTAGCCTGCCAATGCAGAGCCACCGATGGAGAGGAAGAAGGTCTTTGTAGGATCGGACAGGAACTTCAGGTAGTAACCGCCCTCGGCAGTAAACTGGGCACGCGGAATGGATGTACCCCGATAGTCGTAGTTCTTGAGCAGATACTCTGCCCCCACCACCCAGCGGTTTGCCTTCTTGGTATATCCTGACATCGCTATTCCCGTATAGTAGTTGAGCGGAGATTTAGAGCCGTTTACAAAGCCGCCTCTGAGTTCCACACCCATCATCTTCGGGAGATAACGCTGGGCGTATGCCTGCCCTGACGAGAGGGCAAGCGATACGACTGCAACAAGTAGAAACAGATACTTCTTCATGGTTACTTCACTTTAAGTTCGTTGATTACCTTTGCTCTTACGATGTCCTCACTCTCCACGGTGAAGGTCTGGTGTCTGCCACCGCTCTTCTCGTGCATCTCCACCACAAGCACCTTGTCGGCAGGGATGGTGAACTTGTCGAAGACAAATACGGTACGGTCATCCTTGTTGCCCGCAACGGTTGTGGCATAATCGTATGCACGCAGCGGGAAGATAACCTGCTCCTGAATGGCTGTACGCTTCATCACCTGCTTATCCACAATCTTGAAGGTCACGAAATCCACCTCGTAAGGCACATTTGATGTGTTTTTCACCTGTGTATGGAAGTAGAGCAAACCATTGTGTGTGTAGAGTCCACGCAACAGATACTGGATGCCGAATGCCTTGCTGCCGATGTGCTTGATGTGGCGTTTGTTGTCCTTGTGGATAGCCTTGCTGATAAGGTGTACCAACTTCGGCGACTCACTGCCAAGCTCCTGCAAATAGATGTCGAGAGCATTGTTGGGACGGTTTACCTCACTGCCATCGTGAATAAAGTCCTTCATCTCGATATTCAGGAGCAGAGGCTCATCCGAGTACTTCACATTGAATGTGTAGAAACTGCCACTCTCGGTAATCACCGACATATTGGTCTCATCGCGGAAGTTCTTTACCGTAGCCTTCACACGAATCACATTCTCCGAGCCGTCTGCCTTGCCTGCGATAAGGTTAGGCGAGCCAAGATCCACATAGCGTACTGCCGCAGGGAAGATAATGTGAGTAGTCTTGTCGTATGTCACCTCCAAGCCGTAAGGGGGAATCATACGGTCAAAGGTCAGCTTCTTTGTCAGACCGTGATAGATGTCGCCATCCTCCTGCTGCGGATAGATGTCCGTCGTGAGGGTTACATCACCGGCTACCGTGTTAGTTACTGCGGTTGAATCAACCGACTGTGCATTGGCACTTACAACGCCCATCGTGAGGGCAAGCATTACAAAAATCTTTTTCATGTCTTTAATGTTTTAATAGGTTATTGATTGTTTTGATAAAGCATCAGGGTATATCCTGATTTGATGTGTACCTTCTCTTCACGCATCTTCTTGGAGATATACTGCGACACGCCCTGTATGGCACCGCGACCTACTTCGGACAGCAGTTGGTCTCCGGCAGACTGGTTGGTGATGGATATGCTCGTTCCGAGGTTCTGACCCAGATTTGCCGCCATCTCCTTTGCCGCACTCGCCTCCATGGAGCCGGGTATGAAGATTCCCGCCTGTCCGTCATTGTCGTGTACGGTAAGTTCTACAGGAATGATTGTTCCGTTATGCTCCACCTGAAGAATCTCGATGTCGAGTCTTTCGCCTTTGATGCTGCCTTCACCCGTGATAAGGGTGTTGCGTGGCAATACATACTTTCCTACACGCATATCCTCCAAGAGCCTGAGCCGCACACTCTGACCGCTCGTGATCGTCTGGTCGCCATGCACACACGCCTTGATGGTGTTCCGTGCTGCCTGCTTCGGTGCTTCGCCTACGGCAGTGTGAAAGCCACCGCCTACGGATTGTGCCATCCGTGCTATCATCACCGAGTCGCTCACAGGCTGAGCGAGTGCCGACACTACGGGAGTCGTTACATGACCTACGGGCTGTGCCTTTGCCTTGCCGCTTCGTGTGGTGCTCTCCACCTCCTCGGCTGAGCTCTCGGAGGTTGGAGCCGTATTACCGGGCATATACTTCGCTGCAAGCTCGTATGACTTCTCCAAGAGTGCTACCTGGTCGGCATATGTCGGTTGGCTGTTCTGTTGTTGTGCCATCGACTGCTTCAACTCTTCAAGCTCCGCTTTCAGAGCCTCCTTTTCGGGATCCTCACGCGGCTGCTCGTAGAAACTGCCGAGCGTAGCGTTGATGTCATTGTAGGCAGATGTGGATGTGGAGAACGAATTGCTCCGACTGCTACTGCCACCTCGATAGGATGAACTGCTACCGCCACCGCCTATATATCTCGGCTCTTCGGGTATCTCGACCACCTCTTCCTCCTCGTCATCGGTGGTCATTGCCGTGAAGTCCTCAAGGGTACGCATCTTCTGCTCCTGCTTAACACGCATATCCTCCAGTTCGTAGGCTGCAATCTTATCCGCCTCGATGCCTGCACCTCGCGGATCGGGAAGTTCAGCGTTGAAGCCCACCTTCTGCTGCTCTGCCTGTACTTGCTCCTTCGATGGCTTGAAGATGAAGTAGAATGACACAAGGCATAGCATAACCATTCCGCCATACACAAGAATTTTCTTGATTTGCTTCTTTCTTTTCAGAGCGTTTGCATCGTTACTCATAGCTCTCTGAATTAAATTGGTTAAAGAACTCTTCCATCTCCCGTATCTTCTCATCCGAGAGGCTGTCGGCAGGAGCTGCCTCCTCCTCGATAATCAGGTTGGTGGCAGGCGGCTCACTTCTGACATACTCCTCATACCCGTAATCGGGAGTTGGGGAAAAGATCACATAGAGGGCAAATCCCGAATATGCCAACAAGAGGCCGTAGATGATAAGGCGTTTGGTCTTTGATGTCTTGTTGTTCCAAGACTTGTTGATTGAATCCTTGATTTTCTGAATGTACTTTTTCATCGCTGTAAATGTTAATGGTGAATAATTAGGTTATCTGTCATAGACTCTCAGGTCCTTGTTCTCCACCACACGGAACGCCTCGAAGATGAATCCGTGAGGATTGTTGTCGCTGCGTGTGGAGTTGAGCAATCGCCCTTTGGTCACAAGGCTGCGCTCGGTGATACTCTTCTCGCGGATGATGGATAGCCTTGCGTATGTCACCACCTCGTAGGGATAGTGGTTGAAGTTGCAGCTTATGCTATCCACTTCGATACGCTGCGATACATTGCCCGAGATGATACGGTTGTAATATCCCTGCTCTGCAAGGTCGCTGTAGTGCTCGTATGCCGAGCGGTCACTGAGGAACATAGCCCTCTGGATGTTACCCTCGATGGCACTCTTGTCGGGTGCAAGAGTAAAGAATAGTTCGTGGAAACGCTTCACATGCTCCCTTGCCTCCACAGGACGGTTCTGCTCCAAGTCCTGCGAGAGAGCCAGCATCAGCGACTTGCCCTCGTCAAGGACATATATCTTCTGTCGTTGCGCCTCGGCAAAGCTGTATGCCTTCCAAAGCGAGAAGCCCACAAGCGAAGCACAGACAAAGAGGTAGGCAATGCCGAAGAAGCGTATCTGCCTGAAGCCGGTCTCAATGTTTTTAAGTGATTTGAATTCCATTTGAATACTGTTTAATAGGTTATCGTTTAAGTAATCTTCCTGCGATGTTGCCGATTGCGGCACCTGTCGCACCTGCTGCTATCGATCCCGTGCGGCTCGCTGTCTGTGCCACGTTCCTGCCGTAGTTACCTGCACCGCCGCCAGCCTGGATTATCCAGTTGGCCACTGTCGGAATGGTGAAATATCCGATGATGCCGATAATGAGGAAGGTGATATAGACCGCATTCGACCCGTCAGGGATGAAGTTGGGATCGGACAACTGCTCGATGTCCTTCTGTAACATAAGTACTTGTATGCGTGCAAGCACGCTGCTGAAAAGGTCGCTCACGGGGAGCCACAGATAGATGCTGATATATCGGACAAACCACTGCGTGAGTGAGGCATGGAAGCCGTCCCAACAGGATATCGCAAAGGATATGGGCCCGAGTATCGAGAGGACTATGAGGAAGAATGTTCTCAGCGTGTCTATGACAAGTGCTGCGGCATTGAACATCAGCTCCAACAGTTCGCGGAAGAAGTTCTGAACAGCCTTTTTCATATTGTACATCGCACGATCCACATACATTCCGCAAGCCTCAATAGCATCCAACGCTCCCAGTTCATCGAGCTTGTTGTCAAAGGACTCCTTATCCACGAGGTAGGCCGTTTCGGGATTGCGTTTCATCGCCTCAAACTCCAGCTTGTCCTTCTGCTTGCGATACTCGTTCATATCGAAGGTCTGCGTTTCAAGGATTCTGTGCGTTCCCGTCACTATGGGCGACATCACACTGTTGAGCGTGCCCAACACCAATGTCGGAAAGAACATGATACACAGTCCGAGAGCAAAGGGACGCAGGAGCGGAAAGACATCTATAGGCTCGGCTCTTGCCAATGACTGCCAGACACGATAGGCGACGTAGAAGAGGGCACCCAATCCGGCAAGTCCTTTGGCGACACCCGTCATCTGCGAGCAGAGGGGCATCATATCCACATACAGACTCTGGAGTATCTGATGCAGATTGTCAAAGTTTACTGCTAATAGTACCATAAGCGTAGTGTTTCAGATTTACCAATAGCGTTCACTCGGCGAACCGTAGAGGGACATCACACGGTCAACATCGTTCTGTTTTTTCGCTCTGAGATAGGATACCCCGATATTCTTGTTGGTATAGTACTGCACAAGCCCACGGTATTGGAGCATCTCGCTGTAACACTTGTCGATGATATCCATGCGGTCCTTGTCGCTCATTGAGAGCCCGTTCTCATTGACCACCGATTTAAGGTCATTCAAGAGGTGGGCACTCTCTTCGAGCAGTTTCGTATAGCCCAGAGCAATGGCACTGAGTTCCTCCACCGTGAAATAGGGGTCGTTGAGCATACGCTCGAAGCTGTTCACATAGATGTCGGTGATGTCGCCTACAAGCAGGATGGTCTGCTGTACCTTGCGTGCATCGCGTACAAGGTTCTTCACCTTCTTCAGAGCATCGTAGTACTCCTTGCCCTGCTTATAGATCTTTACTGTCTCCTGGAAGTTCTGAATCATCGTACTTGCCGTAGAGGATGTATGCACGATGTTCTTCGTGGCATTGATGATGCCTTGTGCGAGGTTGCCGGGGTCTGTCACCACCCACTGCGCCCTCGATGTCTGGCTGACAAAGAGAGCCACCAGACAGAGCATAAAAATTTTCAATCTCATACTGTTACGAATTAAAGGGTGAATACTTAATCATTGTCTTACTGAAATCACAGTCCCATCTTGCGACCTTTTGATTTGGGCTTCTGTCGGATATGCTGCTTTCGGGACGGTCTCTCCTCGGAAAAGTCGCTCTGCCTCTTCTTCATTCCGTTGAAAAGCTCATCAGCATAAGGTCTTCTGCCTGTCATTCTGACAAATCGGGCATCGAGTTCCCGATATGCCTTCTCAGCCTTGGCGGAACACTCCTCCGAAGAAGCCTTCCTGTCAATACCGTACTTGGCAAGAAAGTCGGGACGGATATGGATGGTGTCGTGAACATTGTCGGGGAGATGTGCAATCTGCCCCAACTTCTCCAACTCCTCGTTCAGTTTATTGAGATAAGGAACGGGAGGGCGTTCACAGATACTCTCGAAGATCTTCTCCACGGCTCGTGTCAGCCTTGCATCCACCTCAAGCACATCGGGTATCTCTCCCGCAGCTCTTTTCTGTCGATAGATTGCAGGATCCATATCCTCCAACTGATGATACAGGCGGTAATCCTCCGTGAGTCCGAAGTAATCCTGCATAGATTGCGGAATGTCCCAATTCTGCATCAATGACCAATAGAGGCACGAGATGACCTCCTGGCGTCTCTTTTCGTCTGATTTTAAGTTACTATACATACTTCAAATGTTTAATGGTGAATAAAAAGGGTTACTTACTTCGCTTGCTCTCGGCAAGCTGCTTGATGGCGAGCTCGATGTTGCCGTCCAACTTCTCGGTGAGCCGCTGCAACTCCAGCTTCTCGGTCTCCTCAGTGGTATAGCAGTAGTACTCTTCGGGAGATACCTCCGTGGCATAGACTGCCGACTGTGCTCCGCCAAGACCTATCCACACCTCCTTGTACTTCCTGCCGGGAGCATTGGAGAGGTTAATGGAGAGAATCTGTGCACGCTCCTTGTCGGTGAGACCGAGCAGTGCCTGTATCTCATCGAACTTGTTCACATACTTACGCTGGTCGAGAAGAATCTTGCAGTCGCTGTTGTTGATGATGGTACCCTTGACGATAGAGGAAGAGATGATGTCCTCGACCTCCTGCGTTACCACAACAGCCTCACCGAAGAACTTACGTACGGTCTTGAAGAGATACTTCAGGTACTCGGCCATGCCCTCCTTGCTGATGGCTTTCCAAGCCTCCTCCAAGAGTATCATCTTGCGGATGCCCTTCAATCTACGCATCTTGTTGATGAAGGTCTCCATAATGATGATGGTCACTATCGGGAAGAGTACCTTATTATCCTTGATGTTATCCAACTCAAAGACGATAAACCGCTTGTTCAAGAGGTCCAGCTGCTTGTCGGAGTTCAGTAGGAAATCATACTCGCCACCTTTGTAGTAAGGCTCCAAGACATTGAGGAATCCCCATACATCGAAATCCTTCTCGCGTGTACGCTTCTCTTTAAGTATATCCTGATACTCGTCACGGATAAACTCATAGAAGGTGTTGAACGAGGGCTTGATGCTCTTGTCGGCACGGATATGCTCCAAGAAGAGGTTAACAGCATTGGAGAGTGCCACCTCCTCGGCTCTCGTCGGTGGCTCATCGTCCCTTTTCCACAGCGTGAGGATAAGTGTCTTGATGGACTCCTTCTTCTCAATGTCGAACACACCGTCCTCGACATAGAAAGGATTGAAGGCTATCGGATCACTCTCCTCATAGGTGAAGTAGATACCGTCCTCGCCACCTGTACGGGCATTGATAAGGTTACACAACCCCTGATAAGAGTTACCCGTATCGACAAGCAACACATGCGTACCTTGCTCGTAGTACTGCCTTACCATATGGTTGGTGAAGAAGGACTTTCCACTGCCCGAAGGACCGAGGATGAACTTGTTGCGGTTGGTGATGATACCACGCTTCATAGGCAAATCCGAAATATCCAGATGGATAGGCTTGCCCGTCAAGCGGTCCACCATACGCATACCGAACGGAGAGAGTGAATCCTGTCCTGTGGTCTCCTCAATGAAGAGGCATAGTGCCTGCTCGATAAAGGTGTAGAAGGACTCCTCGGCAGGAAAGTCGCCTGCATTGCCGGGGATAGCAGCCCAGAACAAGGCAGGTGTATCCACCGTATTGTGTCGGGGCTTGGCCTCCATCAAGGCGAGCTGACTGCCTACATCGTTCTTCACACGCTTGAGGCGTTCCCTGTCATCGCTCCACGCGAAGACATTGCAATGGGCACGGATAGCCGTCAGCCCCTGGCTGTGTGCCTCGTTCAGGTACTCCTCAATCCACTCGCGGTTAATCTGGTTTGAGCGGCTGTAACGCGATAGCGAGTGCATATTGCGTGCTGTCTGCTCGAACTTACGCAGCATCTCCGCAGAGTCATCGATGAAGAGGTACTGGTTCACGATGTGGTTGCAGGTGAGCAACACTCCGATAGGTGCGGCAAACGAGAGGCGGCAATCGCTACGGTCTGTCGAGAGACGCTCGTAACGGCTGTCGGTAGCCACGCTTGTCGGCAGGTCTTCGGGATCGGAGAGCGTATGCAGACAGAGGTAGTTATCACCAATCTTCATCTCGCCAGCTCCGAGGGTGATGTCCTGCAAGCAGGTGGTATCCTCCTGCGAGAGCGAGAAGTATTTCTCGATGATGCCCGCAGTTGACTCCGTGCCTGTAATCTCATCGCCCGTAAGACGAGTGAGCGTGATGAATCCACTGTCGTTGATGATACGCTCGAACTGCTCGCAACACTCCAGGAATCGGCTCACCGCCTCCTTGTCCTGCATCTCCTTCGGGATAATGAAGCCACGGGTAAGGGCATTGAAACTGCTGGTTGTGCGGCTATGCTCCTTGGTGGTCTTGGTGAGGAACAGATAACAAGTATGCTTCAGGTAAGGACGCTCGTTGAAATGTCGCTCGAAAGAACGGCTGAGAAAACTGAGGTCTTCCTTTTGCAACTCGTGTGTGTAGCTCTCCTCAATGAAGAAGTCCTGCTTATGCACGATACTATAGTTCGGCAAGACCTTGACCGCCTTGGCCCACGCCGAGTGTATCGCCTCATACTCCGCCTGTGTGACGGTGAAGAGTTCGGGAAGCTCCACACGATAGCAGACCGTGATGTCGGCATCCTTGCTGATGATGCAGTCGTGCTCAACCGAAAGAATCGGGAACTTGCTTTCGAGGGTAGCTGCTTTCATTACATTTCTCATGACTTTCTGTTTTTGAGGTTAGGAATAATCAATCGCAAGAATCGCTTGCGGTTGATGATGTAGCGGGGATGGTTCTTTGCAGCCTGCATCTTCATCAAGCCCCACTCGCCATACTTGGCATTCAGGTGGAATGTCGCCCAGACAAGTACCGAAGCGGAGATGACTCCGAGTGTGATACATATCCATTGATTCACGCCTGCCATATACAGCACCATAAAGGCAATGAGTATGGCTAGCAGACCGCCGGCGAAGATGAAGAGGGATTGGCTGGGGGGCTGCGTAGCCCCTTGAACTCGGGGCTACGACCAATCCCTTTGTTAATTTGATAGACCGCCATATTAGAGGAAGAATGAACGGAGAATAGTGGCGGCTACAATGAGGAAGATACAGGCACCGAACCAAGAGGCGGCGGTCTTCGAGGTGTCGGGGTCGCCCGAAGAGAACTTCGAATAGACCTTCACGCCACCAATAAGACCGACTACGGCTCCCACTGCGTAAATCAACTTGGTACCCGGATCGAAATACGATGTTACCATGTTGGTAGCCTCGGTGATACCTGCGATACCGTTACCCTGTGCGTAAGCACCTACTGTTGCAAGCATAAATGCTGCTGCGAATAATACTTTTTTCTTCATACGTCGAAATGTTTTTAGTTATACAAAAAGTGATTTCGACTGCGAATATATAGCACTTAATCCATTGATTTTCAAATCGGTCTATACACGTCATAACGTGTCATCAGATGTCATAGTTGGGGCGTTTGGAGGGGTGGATTTTGGGGTGAAAAGAGGTCGTGAGGAGTTATAAAATGATGTGCCAAATTTGAAATGGATTTTGTACCGAAGAGTGAATTTATGGAAATAGAAAATGATAATTTGCACTATTTATGGAAATAGAAACAAACAAATCTCATTATTTATGGAAATAGATTACGGAAAATTTGCTGTTTTATGGAAATAGAATTATTTTTGCAGTAAAATAATATGAATTATGAATACTCAGACATTACTATCAATAGTAGCAGACCAGCGTGAGGAGTTGCTAGCGAATGATTACTCGGAGTTGTGCCCACGTCCTGAAGAATCACAACTTGACTTAAAGAGCAATCGAGCTCAGGTTGTGATAGGTGTCAGACGATGTGGAAAATCAACATTATGCGAAATGTTCCTTAAGCAAAAGGGGATTGACTTTGCCTATGTAAACTTTGATGATGACCGAATGGAGGATATGAAGGCAAGTGATTTAGACCATTTGCTTGAAGCATTATATATGACTTATGGAGAGTTCAAATATCTGTTCCTTGGTGAGATACAGAATATAGAAGGCTGGCCATTGTTTGTCAATCGATTGCTTCGCCAGAAAATGCATCTATTTATTACAGGTTCTAATTCTAAATTACTCAGTAAGGAATTAAGTACACATCTGACAGGAAGAAATAATAAGGTAGAACTCTATCCTTTCTCATACTCCGAGTATTGTGCAATGAAAAATATAGATACCACTTCGCTATCAACAAAAGCGAAGGGTATTCGCAAAAGTACCCTACATGAATATCTTCTACAAGGTGGATTCCCAGAATTGTTCAATGAAAGTAATCGTAGAGGTTACATTAACGGATTATTGGATGCCATCATCAAGAATGATATAGCAAAACGTTTCAAAGTTCGCAATGTGGAAGCATTACGAAGAATCGCAGCTTATCTTGCCGATAATTATTGTCAGGAATTTGTCGCAAAAACGGTAGGAGAATTATTCGGAGTATCAAATCATACGGCTGAGAACTATTATTCCTACCTTAAAGAGGCTTTTCTATTGGTAGGAGTAAATCGTTTCTCATATAAAAGTAAAGATCGTGTAAGAAACGAAAAGATTTATGTAGTGGATACTGCATTTGTCACAGAACGCAAGGATAATTTCTCATTGGAAAATCTCGGCTGGAAGTTGGAGAATATAGTATGCATTGAGCTGATGCGTCGCTATAAGCCACTCTTTTGTGATGTTTTCTACTATAAGGAAACATCTTCGCAAGTTGATTTTGTTATAGCAAAAGATGGCAATGTACAAGATTTGATACAGGTATCATACGATATCTCTACTGAAAAGACACGCAATAGAGAGATTAGAGGTTTGAAGAATGCAGCCAAGAAACTAAAGTGCAATAATCTTACGCTTGTAACATTTGAAGAACAAGAAACAATTGAGGAGGATGGTTACACCATAAATGTTGTTCCTGCTACAGAGTGGTTGCTTAACAAATAAATCTTATTTAATTTACTAATAGCAAGGCAAGAATCATAAAGCGCAAGGCTTTACGATACTTGCCTTACTTGTTAATTGGAGTAGCTGAATACACATATAAACACTGACACCCCGATTCACATCGGAGTGCCAGCCCAGTTAACCAAATATATAAACAATGAAAAAAGAATGTTTATTACATAAATTTATTCCAATCAATCTCGGTACGCTCTAGTTGCTTACCATTCAACCGACGACCTGCACCATCAAGATTATCTCTTAGCAATCTATCCACTTGCTTTTCCGTACTGATAGATGTAGTGTAAAAATGATAGATGTCGGAATCTTGAAGTTTATATAAGGTCTCTGCGGCATCCATAATCTTTTTCTTATCTGTAGTCCTATTCAATAAGACATCTGCCACATTACCCAACTCTTCAAAAGTACAGGCTCCCGAAAAATCCGGATCAGGAATAGACTCGGAAGACATCAATTCTTTCATATCCTCTTGCGACAATCTTTTCTGCGGTACAAAATTATCCTCTACATCTTCCGGATTGACATCCTCATCAACAGGTAACTCAACCTGCTTCAACTCTATTGAGCGTGTCGGAGTCTTGCGAGCGACTTCAGGGTCTTCATAATAGATGATATTGGACTTTCCCATAACCTCATTCGGGTCATCAAAAACCACAGGCTTAATTTTAGGCTTAGGCTTTTCTTCTACGGGTGACTTCAATGTTTCATCTTGTGAAGTGTCTTCAAATCTCTTGGCAAGTTCCTCTACTATTGCTTGAGCTTCCAAATCAGAATAAGATGAAGGTTGAAATGCTTGCTCTTCAGACTGTACCTTCTGCAACATAGGTCTTTGCATTCTGGCTTTTCGCCTGTCCTTCCTCGCTTTCTCTTCCATCCGTTTCTTTCGATACTTCCACAATCTGATACGGGCAATACGAGCCCAATTGTGTAACATATTCCAGAAGTCATACATTCGCTGACTGAAAATCATATTCCATACTTTGTATAATATATAGGTTGCTGATACTGCCTTAACTGATAAATAAAAAATGGTTGTTGTCATAGTTGTTAAATTTTAGGTGGTGAAAATCGTTCTTTATAAAGTTGAGTTATCTCCTCAATGTTAAGTTCTATATGCTCTGCTATAATGTTACTGAGATAGCTTACAATGCTGGTCTCTGGAGCAATCACGGGCAAAAAGTTCTTGATTTGCTCGTATAGCTGACGGTTCAGATACACTTGAACACGCCCCGACATAGGTGTATTCATCAAATACTTCTGTCTATAGTTGTTCTCTTCCTTTTTTTTGCGAGGCTTGGGCTTTTCTTGCACCACCTCTTCAACAGGTTCTTCCTCGGTGGTTATGGCTTCATTCAGAATCTCCTGTACAGAAGTTTCATTCTTAGAAACATTATCAGGTTCCCGCCCTGCCATATACCCCCTTATAAGATCCTCATCGACTTTTACGCTCTTCTTTGCCATAGTTATTTCAGTTTAAGTATTTCAAGAAGTTCATTGGCAAGTTCCTGTAATCCGCTTCCTTTGAGTTGCCCCGCAGGAGGAGGCAACAGCGAACATCGGAAATAGGTACGGGACGACATCGATAACTCCTTCTCGTATCGGCAAAGTTCAGGTATACTTGATTTCAGTACTTTTAATCCTGTCTTCTCCATCAACTCCGAATAGTTCTTGAGTACCTCCACATTGCTCCTTCGCTTTACCTTCGTCCAGAACATATAGATGTCCTTAAGCGGAATGCCTTTCTTTTCTGCCAAGAATCTCACCACACTGCTTGCGAAGCTGAAACTGCTATCCATTACAAAGTTGTCGGCAGCAATGGGAGTCAATACATAATCCACATTGAAAATGGTCTGTAAAACTCCGGGGACATCCATAGAACCTGGGAGGTCAATAAAAATGATGTCATACTCTCCAGTTTCAGCAAACTCTCCCGCTGTGGCGCGGGCCTCTTCGGGCCTTACCCTTTTGATAGGATAAATCTTACAACCTCGAAGTCTTTGCTCTTCAAGAAGCGTCATATACCTCTTGTTTTTCTCCACCATCTCCTTGTCTCGTTCGCGGAGATTATAAAGGCTACGCTGGGTAGCATCACAATCCACGATGGCTACACTCTTATCCATCGTATAGTTCAGGAGGCTGGCAAGGGCTACCAACATTGTACTTTTACCAACTCCACCTTTCTGGTTGCTTACTGCAACAAATACTGGCTTTTTCTTCATAACTGTAAATTTTTTAATGGTTAATTACTTATTACATTATTTGTCTATTACTTGGTTTGTTGGTTACTTGGTGATATGGTGACATTGTGCTCACCAACCAATAAGTCAACCTTTGTTTGTTGCAACGCCCCAATAATGCAATAATTATTTGCTTGCTTACTCTCACAATTTCACCAATCCTTAATCACATAATCAGGCAATCAATTATTGGTTTGTTGCACCATTTCTGACGCAAAGAAATAGCGAAAAATTGGAATAATCACTATGTCGTCAAGCCTCTGACTACACATGTCATCATATGTCATCACATTGCATATAATTCACTATTTATCAATAAAATACGCCTGTATAACTTTGCGCCCGAAAGGTCTATGGACGCACGACGAACGGAGTTTTCGGATGCTTCTCTCTGAGGGGAACGGCGATAGCCAATTTTACGAAGGAAAATTCATGTTCAAGCGAACATAGCAAGTTGTGTTTTGAGGCACCCGAAATATTTTCGAGCACTCAAAACAAACTTGCCACTCGCCTGCGGCTCGGGGAGGGATTCACTCCAAAGTCGTGAATCCATAGCGGAAGTTAGTAACCAATTAAATGTAAAAGTATGCAGACGAACAACAGGAAAAACCAAAGAAAAGGTGTAGGCCGGAAACCCAAATTAGATCCAGCTATACATCGCTATGTGGTCCGATTGACATCGGAAGAGAACGGACACTTCGACATCCAATTCCAAAAATCAGGATTCAAGGAGAGATCGAAATTTCTAAAGGCTCTAATCTTCGAGCGTGAAGTAAAGGTGGTAAAACTCGACAAGGCGGCTATGGATTATTACATACGCCTCACGAATTTTTACCATCAGTTCCAAGCCATCGGCAACAACTACAATCAGACGGTACGAGCTGTGAAAGCCAACTTCGGGGATAAGCGGGCATTCGCCCTTGTCGCCAAGCTGGAGAAAGCCACACTGGAGTTGGTAGTATTGAGCAAACAGATTATCGCCCTCACACGCGAGTTTGAGGAGCGACACTTGAACCGTAAAAGCGGAGGTTGATATGGTGGCTAAAATCAACAGAGGTGCTTCGCTCTACGGAGCAGTCATCTACAACCAGCAGAAGGTAAACGAGGATACGGCACGCATCATAGCGGGCAACCGTATGATTACCGATTCTCTCTACGACCCTGACAGGATTGTCCGTCAAACGATGTTCGCTTTTGAGAGTTATCTCGCTGCCAACCGCAACACCGAGAAGCCTATCCTGCATATATCGCTCAATCCGACATTGGACGACAATCT
>ERZ779888.1774-NODE-1774-length-19979-cov-4.248193_pt1 | contig 19979 bp, 19 predicted proteins | sample MGYA00511245_ERZ779888 | MGnify/ENA primary metagenome ERZ779888 (study PRJEB29588, sample SAMEA2155255) | human gut metagenome | biome: human gut; feature: human-associated habitat; material: faeces | place: Denmark | collected 2008/2010 ... | reverse complement strand
AGCCGCAGCTCATCGTGCTCGACGAGCCGACAAATCACCTCGACGTCGAAGCAAAAAAAGAGCTCAAACGCGCCCTGCAGGAATACAAAGGCACCTTGCTGCTCGTCTCGCATGAACCAGATTTCTATGAAGACCTTGTCGATACAGTATGGAATATCGAGAGCTGGTCAACAAAGATTGTCTAAGGAAGTAGAACACTCAGTAAAATAAAAAAACCGTGTTATTTTCTCATCGTGGAAAATAACACGGTTTTTGTTTAGGCAGCAGAAAAACAATCAGAGCTCAAGAGAGCGTTTTTCTTCTTCCTCGATATTTTTTGCAGGCCATTCCTGTTCTTGACGTTTAGCCACAAGGTCCTGCTGGTCTTCCCAGATGCAGATATGAGCTGGTTTAAAACCATTGAAATGCGTAGCTGAGACGGTCGTGTAGGCACCGATGTCACTGACGAGCACTTTGTCGCCAATGGCAAGCTTGGGGGCGGGGAAGTCGCGGTAGAGCACGTCGATGCCGTCGCAGCTCGGGCCGGCAAAGGTTGAAGGAATTTTTTTGCCGGCGCCAAAGCAGTGCAATGGGTATTCCCAATGGTCGAAGAGAATGCCCGAGAAGACTCCGTAAATGCCTTCATCGAGGATGTACCAGGGGATATTCCCGCGCATTTTCGTGCCGATGACGGAGGTCACGAGATTCATGGCCGTGCCGCAGATGAAGCGGCCCGGCTCTGTCCAGACGGAGGTATGCGGGAACAGACGGTCGAGCTGGCGGTTAATGGCGCGGAGCATGGCCGCAAGGTCGATGGCGAGTCCTTCTGCGGAAGGAATCGGGAACCCGCCGCCGATATCAAGGTCAGTCAGGTGCAGGCCGGAAGCTTCAGCCTCCGTGAAAAGATGATGGACGAGCAGCAGGGCTTCTTCGTAGGCCGCGGTCGAAAGCGACTGACTGCCGACATGGAAGCAGATGCCTTTGGCATGGAGCCCCGCATTTTCTGCCTGTTTTAAAAGAGGCAGAGCCTCGTTGAGCGGTACGCCGAACTTCGTGTTGAGGTCGACGAGGGCCTTGCTGTTGTGAACCTGTACGCGCACGAGTACGTCAGCATCGGGCACGTATTTGGCAAGTTTCGGGATTTCGCTGGCATCGTCAAATGTAAAGCGTTTGACGCCGAGGCGGGCGGCCATGTCGAGGCCGCGTTCATCGTGCACCGGATTGGCGTAAATCATGCGCGAACCATCGACGCCTGTCTGATGCAGCAGCTCCATTTCACCCGCCGAGGCTACATCGAAGTGAGAGCCAAGACCGGCGAGGCGTTTGAGTACCTCTGGATGGGGATTGGCCTTCATCGCGTAGCAGATGCCGGCACGCGGCAGATGTTTGCGCAGAAATGCGTAATTCTCTGCTGCTTTGTCCGTCGACAGCACGAGAAACGGTGTCGGCTGACGTTTGGCCATTTCGTTCATTTCGTTTTCACTTAAGATAAAGCTTCTCATAACACAACCCTTCCTGTAAGTCTGTATGCTGGTACATGACAAATAGAAAAACATTCTTCCTGAAAAAACGGAGCAGGACGCAGGGTAACACCACGCATCTTGCTCCGTTGCAATTTCTCAGGTTATGGATAGTATAAGACTTTTGTCGGGGGATTTCAATAGATATCATGTAAAAATATCCTGTTTTTGTGTATAGGAGCCCAAAAACGAAAAAGACCATCCGGCCGGCAGCCGAATGGTCTTCCTTTTGGGTATTGGGACTATATGATGTTTAGGAGTTTTTGTGTCTTTTCAGGACGATTATTTGCCGAAGTAACGGTCAAAGAGGCCCTTGAAAGCGCGGCCATGACGAGCTTCGTCCTTAGCCATCTCGTGAACCGTGTCATGGACAGCATCGAGGCCGAGCTGTTTTGCGAGCGTTGCGAGCTCTTTCTTGCCAGCGCAGGCGCCGTGCTCTGCATCGATACGCATCGTGAGGTTCTTCTTCGTGCTGTTCGTGAGGACTTCGCCGAGGAGTTCAGCAAATTTGGAAGCGTGCTCAGCTTCCTCAAAAGCGTAGCGCTTGTAAGCTTCTGCGATTTCCGGATAGCCCTCGCGGTCAGCCTGACGGCTCATAGCGAGATACATGCCAACCTCAGAGCACTCGCCCGTGAAGTTCTGGCGCAGGCCTTCAACGATGCGCGGATCTACGTCTTTCGCAACACCGACATGATGCTCATCTGCAAACGTCAGATCTTCGCTCTGCTCAACGAACTTGGAAGCCGGAGCATGGCAGATCGGGCATTCAGCCGGAGCTGCTTCGCCTTCATAGACATAACCGCAAACCGTGCAAACAAACTTTTTCATAATAAAAGCCTCCTAATATATATTGATATACATACACATCGTAAATGGGACCCGGTTGACTTTGTTTTGTCAATCGGTGTAGCTCACTTGCTATGCTTTGATTATACGTCAGATGGGGAAAAATAGAAATGGCAAAATATGGCGATGAAAAGAGATTATCTCACGTATTCTCATTATATCGGCGATTATCTCGTAAATGCTCATTTTATTAAATAAATTCCTTTTGGATAATAATTATTGAAATTAAAAACGGCAGGGCAATTTACCGAATCTGCTGCGTGTGTTATAATGAGAAATTGAATCCGCATGATTTTATGCGTTACGTTTTGAATTTACATAGAGATATAGGAGCGATAAGAAAGGAAATGTTTACCTGTACAACGAATTCTCCCGAGGAAACTGCCCATTTAGCGGAGCTGGTGGGACAAAAGATCCGTGAGGGAACTGTGCTGTGTCTGGAGGGGGACCTCGGTGTCGGCAAGACGCTGTTCGTACAGAGTCTTGCACGTACCCTGGGCGTTGAAGGTGAGGTCACGAGCCCGACGTTCAACCTCATGAATGTATATGAAGGAATTTGTCCTATCTACCATTTTGACCTCTACCGTCTTGAGTCGGAGGAGGAGCTTGAGGACATTGGCTTCTATGAATATACGGAAGACCCTGAAGGCATCGTCGTCATCGAATGGTCGGATAAATTCCCGCAGTGTATGCCGGAGGATTATGTCGAGGTCCATATCGAGAAATCGGAGTTTCAGGAGGATGGACGCAGGATTACTTTCGCAAGCGTCGGAGAGCGCTATCAGGAATTCATAAAGGAGTTGGAGTCATTTGTCTATTTTAGCCATTGATACGGCCACGCAGGTTTCGAGTGTGGCTGTGGCTTCTGCGGATAAACTCTCAGCAGAACTCACCATGCAGGCAAAACTCACGCATTCGGAGACCTTGATGCCGCATATAAAGGAAGTTCTGCGCATGGCAGGGGTTAAAAAAGAAAAACTCGAAGGCATTGCGGTGAGTATCGGCCCGGGTTCTTTTACGGGGCTGCGCATCGGCCTTGCGGCTGCCAAGGCCATGGCCTATGCCTTGAGTCTGCCGATTGTCGGTGTTTCGACGCTCAAAGCGCTCGCCTATCATTATCCAGTGCCGGGCGTGCGCATCGTCAGCCTGCTCGATGCCCAGAAGGGCAATGCCTACCGTGAAAGCTATGAGTGGCAGGCAGGAGAGATCAAGATTATGCAGGAAGTCGAAGTCCTGCCGATTGCTGAAATTCTTGCGGAATGCGCAGAATGCGGCCGTCAGGTCATCCTTTTAGGCGATGTCGCTGCCCGCCGTATCCGCGGCAAGGTAGAGCTGCCGGCAAATGTCAGTGTGGCACCGGCGCATCTCGTCATGCCGCGCGCAGCCTGCGTTGCCATGCTCGGCCTGCAGGAGATTGCCGATGGGCGCCGTGACAATGTCATGAATATGGAGCCTGTATACATCCGCCGCAGCGAAGCGGAGGTGCTTTGGGAAAAACGTCATCCGGAAGCGGCTAAATCGGGGGCAGGGAAATGAGCATCTCAGGACTGAATTTCCGTGAGATGCGCCCCGAAGATGCTGATGCCGTGGAAGTCGTGGAAAAGGCCTGCTTTGCCATTCCGTGGTCAAGGGAGTCGTTCTGGAAAGAAGCGGCGAACGAAAATACGTGCTATCTGTTAGCCCTGGATGGGGCAAAGGTCATCGGCTATGCGGGCTGCTGGATTTCCTTTGAAGAAGCGCAGATTACGAATATCGCGATTGCGCCGGAGTACCGCGGCCAGGGGGTCGGAACTGCTCTTATGGCCAAGCTCATTGCCTTGGTTAAAGACCGCGGCGTCACGGCGATGACGCTCGAGGTGCGTCCGTCGAATGCGCCAGCCCGTGCCCTTTATGCGCACTACGGTTTCCGTGAAGCCGGTGTCCGCAAGAAATACTACCATGATAATGGCGAGGATGCCATCATCATGTGGAATACGAAATTGTAAGACGGCAGGTTCTGCTGCCGTATGAGGAGAGATATCGTGGAAGAAGAGATCCTGACTCTGGGCATCGAGTCGAGCTGCGATGAGACGTCGGCAGCCGTACTGCGCGGCGGCCGTACCATCTTGTCCAATGTCATCTCGACGCAGATTCCCATTCATCAGAAATTTGGCGGTGTCGTGCCGGAAATCGCTTCGCGCAAGCACATCGTCAACATCATGCCGGTCATCGATGAGGCTGTGCGCCAGGCCGGCGTGAAGCTTGAGGACATCGACCAGGTGGCTGTGACGTATGGTCCGGGGCTTGTCGGTGCGCTGCTCGTCGGTGTTTCGGCGGCCAAGGCCCTGGCGTTTGCTCTCGATAAACCGCTTATCGGCGTCAATCATCTCGAGGGGCATATCTTCGCCAATTTCCTTGCCGAGCCGGAGCTCGAGCCTCCGTTTATGGCACTGGTCGTTTCGGGCGGCCATACGGCCCTTGTCGATGTGCAGGGCTATGACCGCTTTCATATGATGGGACAGACGCGCGATGATGCTGCCGGCGAGGCTTTCGACAAGATTGCCCGCGTCATGGGGCTGCCGTATCCCGGCGGCCCGCGCATCGATGCTCTTGCCAAAGAGGGCAATCCTCTCGCCATTGACTTCCCGCGTGCCCTTGAGGAAAAGGGCAATTACGAATTCAGTTTCAGCGGGCTGAAGTCGGCGGTGCTCAACTACATCAACAGTGAGAAGATGAAGGGCCATGAACTGCAGAAGGCCGATATTGCGGCCTCATTCCAGCATTCCGTGGTCGAAGTTCTCGTGGAAAAAGCCTTTGATGCCGTCCGCACGGCAGGGCGCGATACGCTCGTGCTCGCCGGCGGTGTCGCGGCGAACAGCGGTCTTGAAGCACGTCTGCGTGAGCGTGCGGCCGAAACGGGCGTACGCTTTTTCTATCCGAACCGCATCCTCTGTACGGATAATGCAGCGATGATTGCCTGCCGCGGCTATTATCAGGCAAAACACGGCGACTTCAGTGATTTGTACCTCAACGCCGTGCCGGGACTGGGACTTGAGGAAAAATAAGGAAATCACTTAAAGAAATATATCTATTTTGAATCAACGATGATTCTTCGCAAAGGGCTGCTGCCTTGTTCAGCGGTCCTTTTTTGTTTTCTTCGTACATTTTTATGTGATACACATTACAAAAATATAATTTTCTGCTATACTATAGAACAAAAGTGTAAGAGTGGGGTGCTAACAGGATGGATAATATTACACGTCTGTGCCGGGAAAAGACGAATCTGACGATGTTTCAAATCAGCCTGCTTTCACGCATGGCTATTGTTTTTCCTTTTCTTGCCGACCTTGCCCATGGAGAGCTTAAAGTCTATGTCAGGACAAAGCAGATGGACAGTTTTCTCATTGCGGCGCAGCAGCGTCCGCATACGGTCTATCTGCCGGGCAAGCCCGATGAAGCCGGCCGCGTGGTGCGCTGCTTGGAAGAACCTTTGATTCAGGAGACCTTCCAGACGGGCAAGCCTGCACGCGGCAAGCGGGAATGGAATTACGGCTCCATGATTGACATGTATACCTTTGCCATCCATGACGGCGATAAGGTCATCGGTGTGCTGAATTTTGAAGTGGACCGTGAAAAGCTGTCGATTGAAGGCTATCCGCATCTGCTCGATGCTGCTGTGGCCGTTCTTTATCATGCGCGTCATGTGCTGAATCCGGAGCAGTTCCGTCCCATCACAGCGAGTGACGGCATCATGATTACGGATGAGCACAGCCGCATTGTCTTTGCCGATGCGGCGGCGCAGCGCATTTACCGCGTACTCGGGGTCGGCAGCCTGCGCGGCGGCCATCTCTTTGATCGGCAGATGACACAGCACGTCACGCGCGAGACGGTGGAAACGGACCGTCCATGGCAGAAGGAAATCACGGCCGGCGGACTCATCCTTATCCGCCGCGAAATCGTCATCCGCGAAGGCGGTGAACTCAAGATGCGCATTGTCATCCTCTCGGATGTCACGGAAACGCGGGCCAAGGATAAGGAAATCCGCATTAAGTCAGCGGTCATTCAGGAAATTCATCACCGCGTTAAGAACAATCTGCAGGCGATTGCGAGCCTGCTGCGGATTCAGGCGAGACGTGCGAAGACGAAGGAAGTCAAGGAAGCACTGAAAGAAAGCATCAACCGCATTCTCTCGATTTCTGTGGTTCATGAGTATCTCTCGCAGCAGGGCAGCGAGGATATCGATGTGCAGGAAGTCATGGGCCATATCTTTGACCTTGCCGCACGCAATATGACGGACCGTGACTTCCTCATCCGTACGGAATTTAAGGGACCGAGGCTCATCCTGCCGTCTAAATGCGCCAGCTCCGTGGCACTCGTGCTCAATGAACTCGTGCTCAATGCAATGGAGCATGCGTTTATCGGCCGCAAGTCGGGGCTCATCGGTCTTGCCGTGCAGGAAGACAAAGATTTCTGGCACCTTGATTTTTACGATGATGGCATCGGCCTGCCGGCAAATTTTGCCGAGCTGCCGCGGAAATCTTTGGGGCTTACCATCGTACAGACACTCGTCGAAGGGGATCTCGGCGGCACCTTCACACTGGCAAATGATGAACAGGGCGAGGGGCACGGTACGCATGCAAGGCTCCTTATCCCTAAGATACAGCCTAATCCGACGGATGAGGCATGAAAAACGGAGGGGCAGAGATATAGACGGGAAACTGCTGCAGGGGATTTATGGATATAATAGATATGGTATGGATAGAAGTATGGGAAAGGCAGGAAGGCGAATATGGTCATGGAAAAATTACGGATTGTTATTGCAGATAATGAATCAATCATCCGCATGGATCTGAGGGAAATGCTGGAAGAAGCAGGACATGAGGTTGTCGGTGAGGCCATTGACGGCCGCAAAGCGGTAGAACTCACGCGTGCGCATCGTCCGGACCTCGTCATCATGGACATCAAGATGCCGCAGATGGATGGCATCACGGCCGCCCGCAAGATTTCTGAGGAAAAACTGGCACCGGTTCTCCTGCTGACGGCGTTCAGCCAGCCGGAAATCGTCGAGAAGGCCAAGGACTCCGGCGTGCTTGGCTATCTTGTCAAGCCTGTGCAGGAGAATAATCTCTTTCCCGCGATTGAGATTGCCATGTCGCGCTGGCGCGAGATGCAGGGCCTTGAACAGGAACTTGCGGGTCTGAGGGATTCTCTCGCCATGCGCAAGACACTTGACCGTGCGAAGGGGATACTCATGGCGGCACATCACCTGTCGGAGCCGGAGGCCTACCGCCGCATCCAGCAGTATGCCATGATGAAGCGGCTGACGGTCAAAGAAGTCGCTGAAGCTATTGTCAAAGCGGGCGGCAAAGTCTGAGCAGATGGGGTTCTGTCCTGTTCTGCGCCCATCGGGATAATTCTATGATTTTTATCACAAAAAAATTAGTTTACATGTTGACAAACTATGTTTTCTCGGTTATGATAGAACCATGTTTTTTAGGAACTGACCAGCAAATGGAGGTTCCAAGACAAGCTGTGTGACTTGTCTTGGAACCTCCATTTTTTTATTGGCGTTTTTTGATTGGTGAGGTGAGAGCAGTGGAACACATTTTAGCAGAAGCTGACAGAAGCGGGCAGATGCACCGTGCGTATGGAGCTTATGAAAAGCTCATGCGTCTGTCTGTCAGTATGTTCCGGATTGGCGCCATTGGCTTTGGCGGCGGCAATGCCCTGATTCCAGTCATTGAAGAAGAGGTGGTAAAAAACAGCCGTCTCGTCTCCAAGCGTGACTACGATGACGATGTTCTGGCTGCCTGTATCACGCCGGGAGCTCTGCCTGTGGAGATTGCCGCGGGCATCGGCCAGAGGCTGGGCGGTTATGCAGGAATGCTGCTGGCCGCCGCGATGATGGCACTGCCGGGTTCTTTTCTGGTCATCCTCATCCTTTCGGTTTTAAGAGAAGGTCAGGGCGAAGTGCTCATGGCCATCCGCAGTAGTTCTATTGGCCTTGGCGCCTTCATCATCAGTCTGCTGTTTTTGTACGTCATCAAGACGTTCCGTCAGCTGCAGGGAGAAGGTCAAAAGACTTTGCAGGTCATGGGCATTGTCATGACGGCCGTCTTCCTGCTTTCCTCGGAGAAAAATATATATGCACTTCTGGGGACGGGCTGGCAGCCAGTTTTTGGCCTTTCGGTCATTGCGGTTCTTGGCTTATCTTTTTTCCTGATTGTCTTCCTCAGTCAGGCGCGGACGCGCAGAAGATATGTTTCAGCCATCCTGCTCACTGCAGTTTTCCTGCTGAGCGGCAGCGGTTTTGCGGTCAGACTTCCTGTGCTGGCGCAGGTTCACCTCGTCAGTGTGCTGCTGATGAGCCTGCTCACCGTATGTGGTATTTTTTACAGCTTTCATCGGGCTGAAGCAGGGGATACAGAAAAAGGAAAACAGCGTCTGCTGGCAGATATCATTCAGGAAATGCTGGCTTGGCTGGCGTTTGCCCTGTTCTTTGCCCTGCCGGCACTGCTGTTGGTGCCGGACAGCCTGTCTTATATCGGCGGCGGCTTTTTGTCATCGCTGCTTTCCTTTGGCGGCGGGGATGCCTACCTGACCATTGCCGATGGACTTTTTGTACAGGCCGGGGCGCTGCCGGGCAGCGATTTTTATGGTCAGCTTGTACCGATAGCCAATGCTCTGCCTGGTTCAATCCTCTGCAAGATTCTGACGGGCATCGGCTATTTCGAAGGGATGCGCGCGGGCGGCATACTCGCGGCTTTCGCCATGGCTTTGGCGGGGTTTGGCATCAGTGTAGCGGCATCGGGCTTGATTTTTGGCATGGTTGCACGTTTGCTGCGGACGTTTCACGATGTGCCGGTTTTCCGCCAGGTGAGTTTCTGGGTGCGGCCCATCATCAGCGGACTGCTCCTCAATGTGGCTCTTTCGATGCTGCGCACCAATCTTGAGGCTGGTCTGGTGCTTTCTTTGCCGCAGCTGCCTGTACTGCTGCTGACCCTCGGCCTTGCCGGCATCTGCCTGCTCGTCCTCTGCCGTCCGCGAGCCAGTATGGCAGGTCTGATGATTTTTTCGTCGGTCTCGGGACTGGCACTGATGCTGATTTAAGAACGAGGATTTCAGGATATAGGGGAGAGATATAAATGAAGGAAACAACATTTGAGCGACGCCGTCTCGTGACCGATGTGCTGATTATCGGCGGCGGCACGGCGGGCTGCTACGCGGCCATCAAGCTCGGGAAAGAAAAAAATCTGCACGTGCTCGTGGCAGAAAAGGCCAATATCGAGCGCAGCGGCTGTCTGGCCGCCGGCGTCAATGCCCTCAATGCCTATATTTCGTCTGGCCATACGCCGGAAGATTATGTCGAATATGCGCGCAAAGATGCCGAGGGCATTATCCGCGATGACTTGATGCTGACGATTGCCCAAAAGGTCAATGCGGTGACGAAAGACCTGGAGGAGCGCGGGCTCGTGATTTTGAAGGATGAACAGGGCCGTTATGTCACGCGCGGCTGGCGCAATGTCAAGATTAATGGCGAGAATATCAAACCGTTGCTGGCCAAAGGCGCCCGCGCCCAGGAAAATGTCACGGTGCTCAATCATGTCAATATTACGGACCTCAAAATACGGGAAAATCAGGTCTATGGGGCCTGGGGGTTCTCGAATCGTGAAGTTGTTTTTTACGACATTGACGCCAGAGCGGTACTCATCAGCACGGGCGGGGCCGCGGGACTTTACCGCCCGAACAATCCGGGCTTTTCACGTCATAAGATGTGGTATCCTCCCTTTAATACCGGTGCGGGCTATGCCATGGGCATTCGTGCGGGGGCGGAGATGACGACGCTAGAACACCGTTTTGTCGCCCTGCGCTGCAAGGACACGATTGCACCGACGGGCACGATTGCGCAGGGCGTCGGGGCAAAGCAGGTCAATGCGCGGGGAGCGATTTACGAGACAAAATACGGTCTTACGACACCGCAGCGCATTTATGGGACGGTGGAAGAAAATCGAAAGGGGCATGGACCCTGTTATCTCGATACGCGCCATATCACGGAGACGCAGCAAAAAGACCTCTACCATGCGTACCTCAACATGGCACCGGCCCAAACGCTCAAATGGATAGAGAGCGGCAGAGGCCCGCAGCAGGAACCTGTAGAAGTCGAAGGTACGGAGCCTTATGTCGTGGGCGGCCATACGGCCAGTGGCTTCTGGGTCGATACGAAGCGTGAGACGACAGTAAAAGGCCTGTTTGCTGCCGGTGATGTGGCTGGAGGCGCTCCGCAGAAATACGTCACGGGGGCACTGGCCGAAGGCGAAATCGCTGCGGGGGCCATCAGGGAGTTCTGTCAGGCAGGGGAGAATGCCGATGGTTCAGGCCGGGAGAATACAGGCAAAGCACCATTTGCGGAATACGAGGCCTATCTTTCACGCAGGCAGGGCAACCTGACGACAGAACAGATGGAAGAGGCCATGCAGAAAATCATGGATGAGTATGCCGGCGGGATACGCACCGACTACCGCTACAATGAAAGCCGCCTGACTTTGGCTGACGAAAAGATACAGCATCTTGAAGCTTTGCTGCCGACCCTGTCTGCGGCGGATACCTACGAACTCATGAAAATCTATGAGCTGCGCGAACGTCTGCTGGTCTGCCGGGCCCTCATCGCCCATTTGTCCGCGCGTCATGAGACACGCTGGCATACATTTGGCGAGAATGCAGATTATCCCGAGCAGTCGCCTGCGGGGCTCTGTTATATCAATTCGCGTTTCGCAGACGGAAGCTTCCATATGTATAGAAGGCCGCTGGTCAAAGGAGAGCATTATGAGCATAAGAATTGATGAAGGCCGCTGCATCGGCTGTGGTCGGTGCACGGAAGCCTGCCCCGGCAATCTCCTGCTTTTAAAGCAGACTGAAGCAGGGCGCAGGGCAGAGATGCGCGAAGTGCGCGACTGCTGGGGGTGCACCGCCTGCATGAAAACATGTCCGGTCAGCGCCATCGGTTATTTTCTCGGCGCTGACGTCGGCGGCAACGGCAGTACGATGACCATGGAACAAAAAAGTCATTTTTATCATTGGCACATAAGCAAACCAGGACAGGATGAGGTCGTCATCACGATTGACCGCGAAAATGCCAATCAATACTGAAGAAGGAGCGAATACATATGGGAAAATTATCGCATCTCGATGCTTTGGAGGCAGAGGCCATCTACATCATGCGGGAAGTCGCGGCCGAAGCTGAAAAGCCGGTCATGCTCTATTCGATAGGCAAGGACAGCACGGTCATGATGCATCTGGCCCTCAAGGCTTTTTATCCGGAAAAACCGCCATTTCCCTTCTTGCACATCAATACAACCTGGAAATTTCACGAGATGATTGCCTTCCGTGATGCCCAGGCGAAAAAATACGGCCTCGACATGATTGAGTACAAGAATGAAGAAGGCCTTAAGGCCGGAGTCAATCCGTTTGACTACGGTGCTTCGTACACCGATATTATGAAGACGCAGGCCCTCAAGCAGGCCCTGACAAAATATGGCTTCACGGCTGCGTTTGGCGGCGGCCGCCGCGATGAGGAAAAATCGCGTGCGAAAGAACGTGTCTTTTCCTTCCGCAATGCCGCGCAGGCCTGGGACCCGAAGAACCAGCGTCCGGAGATGTGGAAACTCTACAACTCGCAGATTAATAAGGGCGAAAGCATCCGCGTGTTCCCGCTGTCCAACTGGACGGAAAAGGATATCTGGCAGTACATCCGCCGTGAGAATCTCGAGATTGTCTCGCTGTATTTTGCCAAAGAGCGTCCGGTCATTGAACGCGATGGCAATCTCATCATGATTGATGATGACCGCATCGTCAAAAAGCTTGACTTGAAGCCTGAGGATATTCAGCATAAGAAAGTCCGTTTCCGCACGCTTGGCTGTTACCCCTTGACTGGTGCAGTCGAATCGGAAGCCGATACATTGGATGCTATCGTGGAAGAGACGCTCGGCGCCGTTGAATCGGAACGCACGAGCCGCGTCATTGATCACGAGGGAGCCGGCAGCATGGAACGCCGGAAACGGGAGGGTTATTTCTGATATGAACGATTTACTCAAATTCATTACCTGCGGCAGCGTCGACGATGGCAAATCCACGCTGATTGGTCACCTCTTATACGATGCCAAACTCATTTATGCGGACCAGGAAGAGGCACTGCTTTTAGATTCCAAAGTCGTCAGCCGCGGCGGTGCCATCGATTATTCGCTGCTGCTGGACGGTCTTTTGGCTGAGCGCGAGCAGGGCATCACGATTGATGTGGCGTACCGCTATTTCACGACGGACAACCGCAGCTTCATCTGCGCCGACACGCCGGGACATGAGGAATACACGCGCAACATGGCCTGCGGCGCCTCGTTTGCGGACCTTGCCATCATCCTCGTCGATGCGACGCAGGGCGTTTTGACGCAGACCCGCCGTCATGCCCGCATCTGCGCCCTCATGGGCATCCGTTATTTCGTCTTTGCCATCAACAAGATGGACCTCGCGGATTATTCGGAAGCGCGCTTCCGGGAGATTGAAGCACAGATTGGGGAGCTCCAGCAGGAACTTTCCCTGCATGATGTCAAGATTATCCCGGTTTCGGCGACGGAAGGCGACAATGTCACGAAAAAATCGGCGAATATGCCTTGGTACGACGGTACGACGCTGCTTGATTATCTCGAGACGGTTGATGTCACGGCTGTACAGGAAGAGGGCTTTTACATGCCCGTGCAGCGTGTCTGCCGTCCAAATCACGAATTCCGCGGCTTTCAGGGACAGATTGAAAGCGGCAGCATCGCTGTAGGCGATACCGTCACCACGCAGCCGAGCGGTGAAACGGCAGAAGTCAAAAAGATTCTGGTGGCCGACCACGAGGAGCAGTCGGCGTTCAAGGGTCAGCCGGTGACGATTCAGCTCAGCCGCGAAGTCGATGTCTCGCGCGGCTGCGTGCTTGAAAAAGACAGCCATGTCCGTCAAGCCGTACGCTTCAAGGCAGAAATCCTCTGGATGGACGATGTACCGCTTTCCGTTGGCAAGAATTTCATGGTCTTCCTCGGTACGAAGAAAATTCCGTGCATCCTGACCAATATCGATTACCGCATCGATATCAACAGCGGCGAACACGTCAAGGCTGACGGACTCAAGAAAAATGAGATTGCCGTCTGCGAAATTGCGGTGACCGAGCCTATTGTGCTCGATACCTTCAGCCATCACCGCACGCAGGGCGAACTCATCCTCATTGACCGCATCAGCAATATGACAGCAGCCTGCGGTGTCGTGCGTGAAATCCCCGATGTCAATGAGAAGCGTCATTTTGCGGCGAACCAGCAGATGCGCAGTGCCCTGAACTGGCAGGCGCCGCTGGCCGTGGCTTTTGAGCCGCAGCGCGACGGACTTTCTCCTGCCGACATAGAAGAAGCCGAATACTACCTCGTGCGCAATGGCCGTCATACGTATCTCTATCATCCGCAGGCTGGTGAAGATTACGAGACAACCCTGCAGCATCTGCTGCGGGCCGGCCTTGTTGTCCTGTTGGTGCTGGACGAGGGACAGGATGTGCCGGATGGTGTGCGCCGCTTCGCAGAACTTGCGGGCGGCAGGACCGCGGGGCTCACTTCGCAGCAGATTGCTGAAAACATCCTGCATCATTCGCTGCTTGACTCGATGATGGCACCGAATAACTGGATTATCTAAACCAAATATCTTTTCAACAGGGCAGTCAGCAATGGCTGCTTTGTTTTTTTGACTTTTTTACAGATTTTATATTGACATTTTGACTTAGAGGGGGTAATATAAAGACTGTAGTTAGCACTCAGGGCTAGTGAGTGCTAACACCATAACACAGTAAATTCATTTTATAGGAGGAAGATACCTATGATTAAGCCATTGGGCGAAAGAGTTGTCATCGAAGTTGCAGAGAGCGATGTAAAGACGGCCAGCGGCATTGTACTGCCGGACACGGCCAAAGAGAAGCCGCAGAAGGGCACGGTTGTTGCAGTCGGCACGGGCAAGCTGCTCGATAATGGTGAGCGCGCCGCTATGGAAGTCAAGGTTGGCGATGGCGTCATCTTCTCCAAATATTCGGGTTCTGAAGTCAAGGTTGACGGTAAGGACTATCTGATTGTCCGCGAGAGCGACATTCTTGCAGTTGTGGAATAATTTCGGAGGTAATATAAATGGCAAAGCAGATTCTGTTTGACGAAGAAGCACGTCGCGCACTCGGCCGCGGTGTTGATGCACTGGCAAATGCAGTAAAAGTAACGCTTGGACCTAAGGGCCGCAACGTTGTTCTCGATAAGAAGTTCGGCGCTCCGACGATTACGAACGATGGTGTCACGATTGCCCGCGACATCGAGCTCGAAGACCCGTTTGAGAACATGGGTGCACAGCTCGTCAAGGAAGTCGCCACGAAGACGAACGATATCGCCGGCGATGGTACGACGACGGCAACGCTGCTGGCTCAGGCCATGATTCATGAAGGCATGAAGAACGTCGCAGCCGGCGCTAACCCGATGATCATCAAGAAGGGCATTGATGAAGCAGTCAAGGCTCTCGTTGAGGAAATCAAGGCTAAGGCTAAGAAGGTCGAAGGCCAGGATGACATCGCTCAGGTCGCTACGATTTCTTCCGCAAACGAAGAGACGGGCCGCCTGATTGCTGAAGCTATGGAAAAGGTCGGCAAAGACGGTGTCATCACGGTTGAAGAGTCCAAGACGATGCGCACGAACCTCTCCGTCAAGGAAGGCATGCAGTTCGACCGCGGCTACATCTCCCCGTACCTCGTTACGGATACGGATAAGATGGAAGCAACGCTCGATGATCCGTACATCCTGATTACGGACCGCAAGATTTCGGCCATCAACGACATCCTGCCGATTCTCGAGCAGGTCGTCAAGGCTGGCAAGCAGCTCGCCATCATCGCAGAAGATGTTGACGGCGAAGCACTGACGACGATTGTTGTCAACAAACTGCGCGGCACGTTTAAGGCTCTGGCTGTTAAGGCTCCGGGCTTCGGCGACCGCCGCAAGGCTATGCTGCAGGATATCGCTACACTGACGGGCGGCACGGTCATCAGCGAAGAAGTCGGCCGCAAGCTCGACAGCGTTACGCTCGCTGACCTCGGTCAGGCTCACAAGATGGTCTCCACGAAAGACGAGACGACGATCATCGGCGGCAAGGGCGACAAGAATGCCATTGCTGAGCGTGTTGCTCAGATCAAGCAGCAGATTTCCCAGACGACGAGTGACTTCGATAAGGAGAAACTGCAGGAGCGTCTCGCAAAGCTCTCCGGCGGTGTTGCTGTCATCGAGATCGGTGCTGCTACGGAAGTCGAGATGAAGGACAAGAAGTACCGCATCGAAGATGCTCTGAACGCTACGCGTGCAGCTGTTGAAGAAGGCATTGTCGCAGGCGGCGGCACGACGTTCCTCGACATCCTGCCGGCCCTTGACAAACTCGATGTCGAAGGCGATGAGAAGGTCGGTGTCAATATCGTAAGACGCGCTATTGAAGAGCCGGTTCGCCAGATTGCTCAGAACGCAGGCCTCGAAGGCTCTGTCGTTGTCGAGAACGTCAAGAAGGCAGGCACGGGCATTGGCTTCAACGCACTCAAGAACGAGTATGTTGACATGCTCAAGGCTGGTATTGTTGACCCGGCTAAGGTTACGCGTTCTGCCCTGCAGAATGCAGCTTCGATTGCCTCCATGGTCCTCACGACGGAAACGCTCGTTGCGGATAAACCGGAAAAAGAAGCTCCGGCACCAGCTGGCGCACCGGGCATGGGCGGCATGCCGGGCATGATGTAATTTAAAGACGGTTGCATCTCCTAAACATATAACAGAAATTCCCGTTCGGATTTGCCGGACGGGAATTTTTTATGTCTGGGATGCTTATATTATAGAACGCATAGAGAAAATCGTGTTTGGTCTGGGGAAATCAGGACCTTTGTTGACAGCAGGACACTTTTAAGATAGAATAACAACATGTCAGAGACACTGCAGGTGAATCTGACATTCCATTGTATAGAGCAGCAGGAAATTACGAAAAAGAACAGTTCTTAGCGCTAGTTCCCTTCTTATCTTATTAATAGGAAGGGAAGACGAGGAGAAGGTTGTCGAGACGTCAGCGGATGCCTTCCGGCCGTCCCAGTCGAAAGGGCCTGATGAAAACAGAGGAGCAATCCTCTGCACAAAGTCAGGCTCAGGGAACCTGCTGCGGCACATTTTTAGGAGGTACTTCATCATGTGTGGTATTGTAGGTTATGTCGGCGATAAGCAGGCTGCGGATTTCCTTCTTGAGGGTCTTTCGAAGCTTGAGTACCGCGGCTATGATTCTGCGGGTATCGCTGTTTACGATGGCAGCAAAATCCGTGTGGAAAAGAGTGTTGGACGTCTGGCAGCTCTGCGCGATAAGATTAAGGACGATATGCCGCAGGGCACCATCGGCATTGGTCATACGCGCTGGGCAACGCACGGCCGTCCGTCCGACCGCAACGCACATCCGCATACGGACTGCACGGGCGATTTTGTCGTTGTCCATAACGGCATCATCGAGAACTATCTGGGCCTGAAGGAAGAACTCATCGAGAAGGGCCATGTTTTCAAGTCGGAAACGGATACAGAAGTCGTTGCCCATCTTCTCGAAGAAGTCTACAATGGCGATTTCGTTTCTTCCGTCCGTGAGGTACTGCACCGCATCGAAGGCTCGTACTCTCTGGTCTTCATGAGCAAGAGAGAGCCGGACAAGCTCATCTGCACGAAGCAGGACAATCCACTGGTCATCGGCATCGGTGAAGGCGAGAACTTTATCGCTTCCGATATCCCGGCCATCATTGCCCGCACGCGCCGTACGTACATCCTCAACGATGGTGAACTCGCCGTTGTTACGAAGGATTCCATCAAAATTACGAACCGCCGCGGTGAGCCTGTGACGAAAAAGGTCTTTGAGGTCAACTGGAATGCAGAAGCTGCAGAAAAAGGCGGCTATGAGCACTTCATGCTCAAGGAAATCAACGAGCAGCCAAAAGCTGTCCGCGATACGATGAGCCAGCGCATTGCCAAAGACGGCAAGTCCATTGTCATGAACGAGCTCAAATGGGACGCAGACTATCTCAATTCCTTCAATAAGATTTATATCGTTGCCTGCGGTACGGCTTATCATGCCGGTCTGGTCGGCAAGTTCTACATCGAGAAAATGGCCCGTGTGATGGTCGAAGTCGATGTAGCTTCGGAATTCCGTTACCGCAACCCGATTGTCGATGAGAACACGCTGTTCATCGTCGTTTCGCAGTCGGGCGAGACGAGCGATACGCTCGCAGCCCTCAAAGAATCGAAACGCCTCGGTGCCAAGACGCTGGCCCTGACGAACGTTGTCGGTTCCTCGATTGCCCGTGAAGCCGACCAGGTCCTCTATACGTGGGCTGGTCCGGAAATCGCCGTCGCCTCGACGAAGGCTTATACGACGCAGCTCATTCTGTTCTTCATGCTGGCCCTTTACATGGCACAGATCAAGAAGACGCAGACGCCCGACCGCATCGCAGAGCTCATCAGCGAACTCAAGAATATTCCGGCACAGATCAGCGAGGAACTTTCTGATGTCGAGCCAATCAAGACGTTTGCCAAGAAATACGGCTTCAATGAAGATGTGTTCTATATTGGCCGTCTGCTCGACTACGATGTAGCCCTTGAAGGTGCCTTGAAGCTCAAGGAAATCTCGTATATCCATGCCGAGGCCTATGCTGCCGGCGAACTCAAACACGGCACGCTGGCTCTGATTGTCGAGGGGGTCCCTGTCATCGCTCTGGCTACGCAGAAGAGCGTTTACGAGAAGACGCTGTCGAATATCAAGGAAGTCAAGGCCCGCGATGCTGTGGTCATCGGTATTGCCGCTGCTGGCGATACGGAGCTCGAGAAGTACGTTGACCATGTCATCATGGTACCGGAAACGGATGAACTCCTGATTCCGCTACTGACGGTTGTACCTCTGCAGCTGCTTGCTTACTACGCTGCCATCACGCGTGGCTGTGATGTCGATAAACCGCGCAACCTCGCTAAGTCGGTCACGGTTGAATAATACCAAAATCAAAGATAAGGCCTTCTCCATTCGGGGAAGGCTTTTTTGCGGAAATAAAGGAAAGAGGAAAAGACATGAAAGCGTTTATTTTTGATATGGATGGGGTTATCGCCGACACGGAGCCGGTGCATATGCAGGCAGAGAAGCATGTCATGAAGCGGCTGGGCTATGATGTGGATATCGATTATTTTCACCGCTTCCAGGGCATGACGGACACGATGCTGTTTGAAGCGGTCAAAAAGGATTTCCCGTTCAAGCAGCCGGCGGCCCAGGCCGCTAAGGCTAAATCCTATGTCTTCAATAAAATCATGCACGAACAGCATGTCACGCCAATTGCCGGCAGTATCGATTTCATCCATAAAGTCAATGAACTGCGCAAAGCGCAGGGCCTGAAAACTGCGATTGCCAGTTCTTCAACGGATGACTTTATTTCCTTTGTTGTTGATGACCTCGGCATCCGTGAATGCTTTGACCTGCTGATGAGCGGTACAAATCTTCCTGAGTCAAAGCCGAATCCGGCGATTTACCTGCAGACCGCAGCTTACCTGCGTGTAGACCCCAGGGACTGTGTCGTTCTTGAGGACGCCGCCAATGGCGCCAGAGCGGCTAAGGCAGCAGGGATGACCTGTATTGGCTTCCGAAGCCCTCACAGCCCCAATCAGGACCTGTCGGTCTGTGATTTTATTGTGGATGAGATTCCCGAGATCCGTCTTGATGACCTTTTTTGAGAACAAAATGCTTATCGAAGGCAGGATTATCAGACGCTGTATAGAATAAGTTTATGTAAATAAAATTTGTTTTTGAAATTATAGATTCAAGGAGGCAGTATTATGGCAGAGATGACAAAAAAAGCACAGGCCTTTCAGGATTATTTGGACGAAAAAAACATCAAGGCTTTTGTATCTGAGATCATCGAGAATGACCCAGAAGAAACGACAGTGTTCCGTTCGCATGTAGAAGTGGATGGACAGCAGCTGCCGCTGCTCGTGCTGCTCGACCGCAGTATCTTTTCGATGATCCGCGTTCAGGTTTCGCCAAAATGCAAGACAGAGGAGAATGAACTGGCTGTGCTCAAACTGGCCAATGAGCTTAACCTCAAGTATAAGCCATTCAAGCTCTATTTCGATGGGGAAGGTTCCTTGATCCTTGATATCTGCCTGCTGACGCCGGATGAAGAAATAAAAGAAATCGGCGATATGATCTATGGCATGTTCAATGTATTGATCCAGTTCCTTAACGAGAATTATCGCGGCATCATGAAGACCATTTGGTAAGATATGTTTCATTTGAAGAACTGAAAACTGGCCACTTTAGGAGATGGCCAGTTTTTTTATGTTTTTTCAAAAAAGCTGTTGACAATTCCTTTTGTATACTGTATAATAGTACAAGTCGCTGAGAGATACGGCAGACACAAAACACCAAAGCCTTGAATGGCAGGGAATTGTGAAAGCCAAAGCTTGAAAAAGAAATAAAAAAGTTCTTGACAAGAAAAGCTCGATGCGATAAGATATAAAAGTCGCTTGAAGCGAGAGAGCTTCGAAAGACAAAGTTGTTCTTTGAAAACTAAAC
>ERZ779888.1772-NODE-1772-length-20005-cov-6.980551_pt1 | contig 20005 bp, 24 predicted proteins | sample MGYA00511245_ERZ779888 | MGnify/ENA primary metagenome ERZ779888 (study PRJEB29588, sample SAMEA2155255) | human gut metagenome | biome: human gut; feature: human-associated habitat; material: faeces | place: Denmark | collected 2008/2010 ... | reverse complement strand
CATCTGTTTCCAAGTGAGCAGACACAGATGGCAGAACAGTTGGATATTGAAAGGATGGAAAAATCAAATGGAGAAGAATCTGGACAGTAAAGGAAGATGGAGAAACAAAATCGTAGCATTCCGGGTATCACCGGAAGAAGCAGAGCAAATTGATGCATGTGTCCGATTGTCAGGACTTAGCAAGCAGGACTATATCACAAAACGATTAACTGATCGAGAAATTGTAGTACAAGGAAATCCAAGAGTGTATAAAGCATTGCGAAATCAGATGGCAGAGATTTATGAAGAATTGAAACATCTGGAAAAATGCAGTGAGGAAAACGAAGAGTTGCTGAGTTCTCAAACTGAGTATAGTCAGTATCGAAATGCAATAGAAAAATGGAAGAAAGAAACAGGAAAAGAGCCAGTAGCACACGGTATTAGGGCGAAGCTGGCAGAAAAGAAACAGGAAATACAGAATGAACAGAAAAATAAACAGCATACCCACAAATAGAATAAAGATTGGGGTGCAAGATAGGAGGACAATCATGGAAAAACACATTATGGGAGAAAATGGAATCAGTTATACTTTAGGAGAGGATGGTCTGTATTATCCAGACCTGTACCTCCCGGATGAAACAGAGTATCCGATTGGAAAGTATGGAATGTTGAGAAAAACTTACTTGAAAGAGCATCGGAAAGGATTATATCTGGAGTTGGTACTTTCTGGAAAGTTGAATGAGCATCTGCATCAGGTTGATGAGGAATGTAATCAGATGATGGACAAACTGGCGGAGCAGATGAAAGAAAAGCAGGGAGTGACGGAAGAACTGAAGATGCAGGATCAGATGGCGTGGGTTAGGAGAATGAATAATATTCGGGCTTGTGCGGAGAAGATTGTGTTAAAAGAAATTGTATATTATTAAAAAGTAGGAAAACATTTTATTTATAGAAAAATTCCAATAATATTAGAGAAAAATTGAGGAAATATTGTAGTATAACAACAAGTAGTAATCAGTTGAATCAAGTAGTTATTTGTGGTATAAATTATATGAAACATTTTAAGTTGATTTGTAAGAGGTAATATAGAATGGCTAGAGCAAAAAAGAATGGAACATATTTAAATGTTTGCATAGAAAATTTAATTTATGAGCAATTAAATGAAATATGTGCGGATGCAGGACAAACAAAAACTATTGTGGTAGAAAGGGCATTAAATTCTTATTTTTGCGATTACAGAGAAAAGCAAAGAAAACTTAAAGAATTGATGGGAAAATAGGATAGCTGCTTTTGAAAGAGGACATTATCATGAAACATACAGTGAAAGTAGAAAAAACAGATCAGATATATAAATCAGGAAATTCAATACTAAATAATGCCAAATATTCATCAGATAATACAGATGAATGGTATACTACGTATGAAACTATTGAAGAGGAAGTATGTCATTATAAGGAACAATTTAAAGAGAAAATTGTATTATGTAATTGCGATGATCCGTACGAATCAAATTTTTGTTATTATTTTTTGCGTCACTTTAATGAATTAAATTTAAGAAGATTAATATGCACTTCATATTCGGAATCAAAAATTGATCAAATCAAAGATAATGTACAATTGTCTTTAAATTTATTTGATGATTTAGGAGAACCAATAAATTTAAAAAAAGGATATGTATTTGTTATAGATGAAATGCCTGGAGAGATTGGAGAGGAAGTAAGTGATGATGTAATAAAAGAAGTATTGCAAAGGAAAGGGACTGTTAAGAGATTGTCTGGTTCTGGAGATTTTCGGACGGAAGAGTGTATTAAATATATGAAAGAATGTGATATCTGTTGCACTAATCCGCCGTTTAGTCTTTTTTCAGAATTGTTTGCTTTATTGACTAGATATGAAAAAAAATATTTGTTGATAGGAAATCAAAATGCAATAACTTATAAAGAAATATTTCCATACATTAAAGAAAATAAAGCATGGGTGGGTTATAGATTTGGAGATATGAAATTTCGTGTGCCGGCGGATACAAAACCTAGGAAAACTAGATTTTGGGTTGATGAAACGGGGCAAAAGTGGAGAAGTTTAGGAAATGCTATGTGGTTAACTAATCTTGATATGCGTAAAAGACATGAAGAATTGAGATTGACTAAATGTTATCGTCCGGAAGATTACCCTAAATATGATAATTACGATGCAATTAATGTAAAAAAGGTTGTGGATATCCCTATGGATTATAATGGAATAATGGGGGTGCCAATAACATATTTGAAATATCACAATGAGTTACAATTTGAAATAATAGGCGAAGCAAATCATGGATCGGATAATGAATTTGATTTATTTAAGCCGAAAATAAATGGAAAAGAATTATTCAAGAGAATACTTATAAAGAGGAGAAAAGTATGATATCAGGATTAAATGAATTTCGTATACTTGATTTGTTTTGTGGAGCAGGCGGACTTTCGTGGGGAATGCATAAAAATCCATATTTTAAAACGATGGTTGCACTGGATTTTGATGAGAAAGCTGTTGCTACATTTAAAAATAATATGCCTGGTTCAGAAGTTTTGATTGGAGATATAACAGATGCTGCTGTAAAAGAAAAAGTTGTTTCTTTGTCACGAAAAAAATGTGTAAATATGATAGTGGGAGGTCCACCATGTCAGGGATATTCTATGAAGGGGAAAAAACTTGGATTAGATGATCCGAGAAATTTTTTGTTTAGAGAATATTTGGATTTGGTTGAAAAATTGCAACCGGATGTATTTGTAATTGAAAATGTAAAAGGACTATTATTATCAGCGAATGGATGGTTCAAAGACGAAATTGTAAAAGCTGTTAAGAAATTGGGATATACAATTGAGTTTGATATTCTTAATGCGGCAGATTTTGGAGTGCCACAGTCAAGAGAAAGAGCTATTTTTATTTGCTCTAAGCATGGAGCAATTTCGTTGCCAAAGCCTACTGTAAACAAATGTGTTACAGTTAGAGATGCTATAGAAGATTTAGCATATTTAGAATCTGGGCAAGGGGCGTTTGAACAAGATTATATCACAGAACCGAAGAGTGAATATCAAATAAAGATTAGAGGTAAAAGTAAAAAACTTTATAATCATAAGGCTTCAAATCATAAGCAAGTAGCAATAGACAAATTGAAGCTAATTCCTCCGGAGCAAGGAAAAGAATGTTTGCCAGAGGAATTACATGGAAAACAGAAGTTTAAAACAACATGGGGAAGGCTCAAATGGGATACTGTTTCTCCAACTATTGATACAAGATTTGATGCTTCTTCAAACGGTACTAATAATCATCCATTTTTGAATAGAGCTATAACTCCGAGAGAAGCTGCAAGAATTCAGTCTTTTGATGATGAATTTGTTTTTTTGGGAGCTAAAGTACATATACGAAAACAAATTGGAAATGCAGTTCCACCTTTGTTAGCAGAGGCAATTGCTAACAGGATTGCGGAGTATTTTGGTTTGAAAAAGGAGTAAAAGAAATGAATACAGAAATGGCATACCTTCTTGGTATGATTACTGGAAATGGTGAAATACAACGAGGAATGACAGCAACAACAATATCTATTGATGTTCCACACAAAAAGTTGGAAACTGAATTTCAAAAAGATGTGGGAATTTATGTAAAGGCAAGCATTACAGATATTAGACAAATTTTGGAACCATTGTTGGGGACAGCATTGAAATTTGTTCAGAATCCTAATATTTCTATTCTTTCATTTACGAAACAAAATGAAGATTACTTAATGAGAGAACTATTGAGATATGTAGGTTATGCAACTTCTGCAGACAATATCAGAATATCACCAGAAGTATTTAATTTTACAACAGATGAAAGAAAGCAGTTTGTAAAAGGATTTGCCGATGTAACAGGATACATTCGTAGAAGTAATTATGCATTCAAAGAACCTAATTATAGAGTATATTTTGAAATTCCTAATAATTGGGAGCTGGTAGTAGATTTTGCAAATTTATTAAAGAGTATAGATGTGCCAGTACAAAATATAGATTGGGCACATCCTAATATGAGAGACGGAAATTTGACAAAATATAATCAAGGGAAGCCAGACTTTTGGAAAAAAGAACATCAGATTAAAGTATGGGCGGTGGAATATCAGCCAATTGGATTTGCTGTAATTCATAAACAAGAGGCACTGGATTATTTTGCTGATAAACAGAAAATTGACATAGAGGTTCAACGAAAAAAACATTTATCAGATGTTACTCATAGATATTATTGGGAATTGGTTTCACGAAACAGGAAAAAACCATTACATCCAGGAGAAAATGATGAATTCATACCGAAGGTGATTAGAGGAAAACATTATGATTCGTGGACTGCTATAGCAGAAGATATGGGATATAATAAGGATTCAATATGTTAGAAAATGAATTATATGAACCGATGCGAGGTTGGCTTGAGCAATATTTGAATGACAAATACAAAGGATATGATATAATTGCAGTAGATACATCTCAGGAAAGACTTGATCGAGCATTATCTAGATATGGAATAGTATATGAGGCTGCGAATGGTGTTGACATTCAGATAGATGTATTGGGAATTGCAAGAAAAAATGCGGATATAAAATTATTTTTTATTGAAGCAAAAAAAACAAGACTTACACTGAGAGATTTAGGGCAATTATGGGCATATTGTAAGCTAATAGATCCCGAAGAGGCTTTTTTATTATCGTCTGCTGGTCTGGGGAGCTTGAGCAAGTTAATCATTTCCTTTGCCAGAGAGGATTTGTTGGATTATGGATCTGGAAAGAAAATTAAAAAAATGAGAGTGGGGAAATGGAATGTTTCGAAAAATACAATAGATTTTGGAACATTAATCCCGAAAATTTGAGGTGTTAAATTGATAGAAAAATTGTTAATGCAAGAGAAAATACCATATAAAGTAATTGACGAAGATAAAGGATATAAGTTAATTAAAATTAATTCGAAAATGCATTTGTTTTATATGAATAGTCGAAGTAGTCAATTTATGATGGAGAGAGATTTTTTCGATTATCTTGATGGAAATTCCATACCGTATGTTATTTTATGTCATGATACATCAAAAAATATATTTTATTATCTAAAATTAAATAAAAAAGTAAATTGGATTAAATCATGTTTTGAAACTTGTGATAAAGAATCAATATATCTTGGAAAACAGGTTTTAAACGCTAGAATAAATGAAGCAGAGTTGAGAAAGACTTTGAAAATGATGTAATGTAAAAGAAGGTAGTGTTGTGAGAAAAAGAAAAGATGGTTATACCTTTTTAGATTTGGCAAAAGACGTGCTGGAATTAGAGAACAGACCATTAACGATAACTCAAATTTGGAATATTGGTGAGCAGAATGGATTAACAGATAAAGTAGGAAGTTCGGGAAAAACACCAGTGAATACTTTGCAAGCAAGATTATATATTGATATTCGAGATAATAATAAATCAATATTCAAACAGGTGTCAAAGCGGCCATCAAAATTTATGTTAAAGAATAAGTGTATTGATGAAAATTTATTAGAAGAAGATATTCCTGATTTGCAAGAGGAAACTTCCTATAATGAGAGAGATTTGCATATTTTACTATCTTCATTTGTATATGTAAGTCCTGATTTTCGCTGTGTAACCAAGACAATATTTCATGAAAAAACAGCCAAAGCTCAAAAAGGATACAATCAGTGGTTGCATCCTGATTTAGTAGGAGTACATTTTCCGTTTGAGGAATATTCTGATTGTACATTGGATTTACAAAAAATGTTAAACGATGAACAATATGAGATATATTCATTTGAAATGAAGAAAAAAGTGACTTTTTCAAATCTTAGAGAATATTTTTTTCAGGCAGTTTCAAATTCTAGTTGGGCAAATGAGGGATATCTTGTTGCGTTAGAATACGATGAAGATGATAGTTTTATGTCTGAAGTGAAGCGATTAAATAATGCATTTGGAATAGGCATTATTCGGTTGAATGCACAGAATATTAGCCAGAGTGAAGTACTATTTTCTGCAAAGAGAAAATCGTCTTTAGATTGGGATACAATTGACAGATTAGTTGAAAATTCCGATTTTAAAAACTTTATAAAAGAAATAAAAGATGATGCAGTTGCAAAGAGGATAAGAGGTAAATATGATTCATTCTATAAAGATGATATAGAAGCTGCAAAGTATGCAAAAGCGAAAAAGATTATTAAAAAATAATTATTATGTTTTCATATGAAAGGAGATTAGATATGGGATATGTTTTAACAAACAGAGCGATGGATATCGAAACTACAGAGGAAGAACTTTGTGTTATTTTAGGATATCTTGCAACACCAAACAGAATCAAATATATTGAAGCACAGGTTCCATATGGTAAGGAAGAAAATTTTTGTCGAGCTTATCCAGGTCAACGGTATGATGAGATGAGAATCACTTCAGATAAACAGAGCTATCAGTTTAGAATTATTCTGAATTATAATGGAAATTGTCCGGAACCATTAAGACAGGCATTGACTATTGGCGGTGGATCATTTCAAAGTAATTGTATTTCTAGAGGAAGGTTTGTAGAAAAAATTATTAATGAGTATGGATTTAGATTTTTTGACAAACCTGATGTAAATTTGATTCGTGATAATGTAGAGATTAGACATCCAGGATGTGTAGATTGGTTTGATAGAGGTTATGATATTCCATTGTCAGGAAAATGTTAAATATTAAAAAAGTCGAGGTAGAAATATGGCAATGGGTACATTGTTTTCTGGAGAATCAAAAAATATTGAATATAAAGTTACTTTACCAGATAAAAGTGAAAAATACATGAAAACAATTGTGGCTTTTGCCAATACGCAGGGCGGAAAGCTAATTGTAGGTATAGATGATAAAACACATCAGGTTGTAGGTGTGGAGAATGATATATTGTTTGAGTTGATGGACGGAATTGCCAATGCAGTTTCTGATTCCTGTGTGCCGCAGATCATTCCTGATATTGAGCCGCAGACGGTAGATGGGAAAACGGTTATTGTTGTAACAGTAGAAGCAGGAAAGAATAGACCGTATTATCTGAAATCAAAGGGAAAAGATAATGGTACTTATATCCGTGTAGCAGGTACATCAAGACAGGCATTTCCGGAGAAGATAAAAGAGCTGGAAATGGAAGGTGCCAGAATCTCATGGGATTAACTTACCTGCGTAGGTTATCCTGTTTCAGAAGACGCTACGGAGAAGCTTTGCCAGGATATTGAAAGCTTTCGGAAAAAAGCTGGAATGGCAGAGCATTCCGTAAAGAAAGAGCAGTTGATCAACTGGAAGATTTTGAAGCAGAGCGAGGGACGGCTTCTGGCAACAAATGCTTATGCCTTGCTGACATCAGATTATTTTCCATTTTCCAAAACACAATGTGCGGTATTTAAAGGAACAGACCGTGCAGTTTTTCTGGATAAGAGAGAGTTTACAGGTCCGATTTATACACAAATCGAGGAAGCTGTAGATTTTGTATTGAGAAGTATTCGACTTGGAGCAACGATTGATGGATTGATAAGAAAAGAAAAATATGAGCTACCACCGGAAGCAATCAGGGAAATGATTATTAACGCACATTGTCACCGTAACCTATTAGACGAATCATGTATACAGGTTGCAATTTATAATGACAGGTTGGAAGTGACTTCTCCGGGTGGATTGTATAACGGTTTGACCTATGAAGAAGTCATGAATGGTCATTCTAAGATTCGAAATAAGGGTATTGCCAACATATTCAGCCAGATGGGACTTGTTGAGGCATGGGGGAGTGGAATAAAAAGAATCTTTAATGCTGCAGAAGAGTATGGACTTCCGAAACCAAAATTTCAGGAGTTTTACAATATGTTTCGAGTAGAGTTGTTTAGAAACAATTCAATGGCAATGGCGGAGAAAAAGTTCGGAGAAGATTCGGAAAAAGTTCGGAGAAAGGACGGAGAAGATTCGGAGAAAACTCAAATTTATGAGTTGACGGACACACAGAAGAGAATAGTGGAACTTCTTCGTAGTGATAAACAGTTATCAGCAAAAAAAATAGCCGAACAATTAGGCTTAGGAAGTCGAAGCATAGAAAAAAATATTAAGAAGTTAAAAACACTTGGTTTTCTTGTACAACATGGTTCTCCTAAAAATGGTTACTGGGAAGTTACAGAGTGTGAGGCAGAAAATGATGAAGACGCTGAATGATTATAGAGCAATGTCTTATCGTATGGAAATTGCAGAAGACAAGGATGGAGGGGGATTTGTGGTTTTTTATCCAGATTTGCCTGGTTGTATTACTTGTGGAGAGACTATAGAGAGTGCATTAGCAAACGCATTGGACGCAAAACAGGTGTGGATTGAAGCGTATTTTCAAAATAATGATTGCGAAGTAATCTCAACATAGTTATAATGAAGTGGCAACAAATTGGCAACAGAAAATCAGTGAGCCAAAATAATATATGCAACAGAAATAAAATACCAGGCGAAAAAGATACGAAACCTAAACAAATATATTTAAGAATATCTTTGGACTTGCCGAGTTTGAATAACGGATAAGAATGCCGAAAGCCTGTATTTATGCGGGCTTCCGGCATTTGTTTTATCAAATGGCTCTAGTTTGGCTCTATTTGTGGGTGGAGTAATGACTTTCGTAAATCAATATATTGCTTTGCTAGGTTGATTAGGAGAAAAGATGACAGATAATGAAAAGAGATTTATAAAAAGTATATTTTCGGGAGACAGTAGTGGTCATGACTATTATCATACAATACGAGTATATAAACTGGCTACTAAAATCGCAAAACAGGAAAATGCAGATGTTAAAATAGTGCAGTTGGCGGCTCTGTTACATGATGTTGACGATATTAAGCTTTCTCCGGACACTTATGTTACCAAGAAAAATGCAGTTGATTTTATGACAATTAACAAAATAGATGGTAAAAGGATAGAGGCGGTACGCAAAATTATAGATGAGGTTTCATTTGCAGGAACTGATTCAGTCGTATCTGATACCATAGAAGGAAAATGTGTGCAGGATGCAGACCGACTTGATGCTATAGGAGCTATTGGAATTGCCAGAACATTCGCATATGGTGGTAGTAGGGGAAGAAAGATTTATGATCCGGAAATAAAATCTAAAATGGGAATGAATAAAGAAGAGTATCGGAATAATCAAGATTCTACAAGCATTAATCATTTCTATGAAAAGTTGCTTTTGTTGAAAGACATGATGAATACGACTGAGGGAAAGAAACTGGCAGAACATAGACAGGTTGTAATGCAGGAATTTCTGAATGAGTTTATGCTGGAATGGGAAGGGAAAATGTGATGGAAGTAAAATTTTATGATACAGTTAATGATGAACTATTGAAATTTGCAGTAATTATCTCACAGAGTAACGGCAAGTGGGTATTTTGCAAACATAAAGAAAGAGATACATATGAAGTGCCGGGAGGGCATAGAGAAGCTGGGGAGGATATTTTTGAAACAGCTAAAAGGGAGTTGCAGGAAGAGACTGGGGCTATCAAATTTGAGATAAAACCAATATGCGTATATTCGGTGACAGGTAAGACTAGAGTAAATGATACTGGTGAAGAAACATTTGGACTGCTTTGCTTTGCAGAGATAACAGAGTTTGCGAAAGAATTACATAGCGAAATGGAGAAAGTTGTGCTTATGGATGAGTTGCCTGAGAACTGGACATATCCGTTGATACAGCCGAAATTGATAGAGAAGTATTTACAGGTAAAAATAATTCTATAATTGGAGCAACAGTAACTGTCACAGTCGATAGACCATTAGGAAGTTATCATCCTGAATATAAGGATATGTATTATCCTATAAATTATGGTTACATTGAAGGAGTTATGGCACCAGATGGAGAAGAGCAGGACGCTTATATATTAGGTGTAAATGAACCAGTAAAGAAGTTTACAGGTAAAATTATTGCCATTGTTCGGAGAAAAGATGATATAGAAGAAAAGTGGGTAGTTGTGCCAGACGGAGTAACTTTTTCAAAGGAAGAAATCAGGAGACAGATTCATTTTCAGGAACAATATTTCGACAGTGAAATTGTGATGTAATATTAAGGAGATTGCTATGTCATTAGGATTAAAAAGAGGAACAGTGCAGCTTGAACCACATGATAAACAGTGGGATGAGGCTGCCATTCAAACAATCAGAAAATTTAAATCTATATTAGGTGATGATGCTATTGATATACAGCATATTGGGAGTACAGCAATACCGGCAATCAAAGCAAAACCGGTTATTGATATTGTCGTTGGGGTAACCGATTTTGAGAGAATAATGTTACATAATGAGCAGTTACAGAAGGAAGGAATCTTTTATCGTGGCTCGGATGTGGAATATCAGATTCTTTATGTAATGGGTGATATGGAAAAGGATATTAGGACACACCATATTCATGTTGTGAAGTGGAATGGAACTGAGTGGAAGAATTATATTCATTTTAGAGATTGTCTAAATGCTAATGAGAATATAGCTTTGCAGTATGAGAGGGTGAAGGAAGAACTGGAAAGTAAGTATGCAGATGATAGGGTGGCATATACTAATGGAAAGCAAGAAATGATAGATATTATTCTGAATGGCAAATTGATTCTATGTCAAGATTTAGCATGATTCTATGTCAAGATTTAGCACAAAATAAAATGAGAAGTTCTGCCAGCTAAGCTGCTGGTAGAGAACATACCCTCTCATACAATTTTTCAAAGTCATTAGGAGACATATAGTCGCAGTGACTGTGAATCCTAACGGTATTATAAAAGGTTTCAATATACTCGAATACAAGCCTATAGGCATGTTTGTAGTTAATGATATTGAATCTGTTAAGCTATTCTCTTTTGATTAAGGAATGGAAAGATTCGATGCAGGCATTATCGTAAGGATAACCGCTATGGGAATAGCTCCGTTGCATCTTTTCTGTGGCCTCACGCCACGCATTTGAAACATACTGGCTGCCACGATCTGAATGGATAATAAGTGGTAAATCAGTATTGCGACAGGCTTTTGCCTTATTAATTGTTTCGATAACAGTAGATACTTCCATAGTGTCTGCAAGAGTCCAGACGATGATTTTCCTGGCGTATAAGTCCATAACGCAGTTAAGGTATACAAAACCATTCTGTGTCCAGATATAAGTTATATCTGTGCACCAGACAGCGTTAGGACGTTCTGGATTAAACTTTTCGTTGAGAACATTGCGGAGTTACTTACTAAAATCAGAATCTCTGGTGGTAGTAGTCCATGGTTTAGTCCATTGGGCACGAATGCCCATTTCACGCATGTACTTACCTACGGTGCGTTGACTGATGGTTTCGCCGGATTTACGTAGTTCCTGAGTAATTTTAGGGGCACCGTAATTCTGTTTTGAATTATCATATATTTTCTGGATTTCCTTTTTGACAGCGTCTTTTCGCTGACGAGTGGGAGATACCTTTCGATTAAGAAAGGATGTGTATCCAGAGCGAGACACGCCTAAAACTTTCAGCATTCCGGAGACAGAGACGCGGCGTCCAGTTACTTTGACAGCCTCTACCTTAGCAGAAACTTCAGTATAGATAGCTTCTGTTAATCTTTTCCCAGAATGCCGATGGCTTTTTTTAACACATCCTGTGCATCCTGTGCATCACGGAGTTCGCGCTTGAGACGAGCGATTTCCTTCGCTTCTTCAGAAGCGTAATTACCGGAACCGATAACAGGAATATCGCCGTCATTATCTCTGAACTGGGATTCCCAGCGGGCAAGGGGGCTGACACCGATCCCCAGATTTTTTGCACATTCAACTTGTGTAAGATCAGGATGTTCCTTGCGATAGTTGATAGCATCCAACTTGAACTGCTTGGTGTGTTGAGTTTTTTGTCGTGACATAATGAGTTCCTCCTCTTTTTTTATTATACAACATTTAAGGGGATATCTCATTTTGTTTTGTACTGTTTAGATGCTAACACTACTGTGACATATACGAAGGAGGAGCATAAAATGTTTTTTTTCATTTATAGCGAAATAGGCGAACTAGAACATAATGTCATTGTAAAAAGCGCTTTTGAAAAGATGATGTTCGAAAAATTGCAGTCGGAAGGATATTGTGATATTAATCCACTGATAGGGAGACCGAGAACCTCTAAATCTGAAATAGAAAATAATTTAAAGAAATTAGATTCTCCATTGGCTAAAGTTTTTGCAGGAAAGTATGCTACAAATACTGAGGAACTCGAAAAAATAATGCTGCCAGTACTTAAAGAACTGGAAGAAAAACTATCAAAAAATAAAAGTTCTTTTGATGAATACAACTACTTTGCCATTATTTATTTTATCTTTCAAATGTACAAATCTGTTGATAAGAAGCTTGATTGTGTAAAAGAGTTATACACAACTTGGAATGAGCGTGAGCATGAGTATGATATCAGGATGTCAAACGGAATAGTTTTTGATGCGGCTAAGGTTGAGGTGAATTTTATATCTTCAATTAATCAGTACGTAGATTTTTTGGGACAAATTAGAAGAAAAGAGGAGAAACTGTTTTTTCGAGGACACAGTAAAGTTTCTTATGATTTGAAACCGTCTTTATTTCGAAAAGAAGAATGGTTATTAAATGAAAAGAAAATGTATTTAGAATTAATGGCGAAATGTCCTTATGAATTCGAACGATTAGAATCACATATAGAAAAACTGGCAGAAATGCAACACTACGGTTTGCCAACAAGATTGTTAGATGTCACTCAGAATCCATTGGTTGCACTCTATTTTGCATGTGAATCCCAGCATTCGTATTATGGCGAAATAATAATTTTTTCACAGAGTTTGGATTCTATAAAATATTTTCAAAGTGATACTGTTGCAATGCTAGCATCCCTTCCTTTGTTTACTAAAGATGAGCAAATGCAATTTTACCATTCAAGTTTTGTCAAGTCTTCAAATGCGAATGATTTTAATGATAAAGTTGAACGCCTTGTTCACGAGGTGAGAATGGAACGTCCTGGTTTTAAATCGGAAATAAGAGCAGAGGATATAAGAGATGTTGTTGTTTGCATTCCTGCAAGGAAGAATAGAAGAATTGATAATCAAGAAGGTGCATTTATTGTTTGTGGACTGCTTGAGGAAACATATGGTGGTAAAAAGTATAATACATTATCAAATTTGCGATTAAAGTTGGATAATAAAAAGATTACAATTTGCATTATTGATAAAAAAGCTGAGTTACTAAATGAGTTGGAAAGTTTGGGGATAAACAAAGCAAAGATTTATCCGGAAATAGATGATGTTGCTGATTATATAAAAACACATGTTAATATACCGACATAATTATTAAAGAAATTTGATAAGAAGAATGGGGGGAGAAGGTACGGATGAATAAGCAACAATTTGATATGGATATACAAGCAGCAGACAATAATTCTTTGAGAATTGGTGCTGCAAACAGAATTGTTCAGCTCTTGCAGAAACTTCGCTACAGTAATAATGAGAATAGTGCGAAAAGATGGATATGGGAGTTATGCCAGAATGCCAAAGATGTCTGTAATTCTACAGGAAAAGTAAAAATAAGCATTAATTATGATGAAATGCAGAGAAAAGTGTTTTTTCGACACAATGGTAAGTCTTTTTCAATGGATAATATATTATCGCTTATCAATCAGGCTTCTTCTAAGGAGCGTAATGATGGTAGTGAGAGAAAAAGCGGAAAGTTTGGAACGGGATTTATTACTACACATCTGTTATCAGAAGTAGTTAATATTTCCGGACTTTTAGAAATTGGTGACGAATATTCTAAGTTTACTATTTCTTTAGACCGCACAGGAAAGGAAAAAAATGAAATTATAGCAGCTATGGAGAAGGCTGTTGGTGATTTGGGAAGGTGTACACCTGTTGATTTCTTAGATTATGATGAAGACGAATATAATACTGTATTCGAGTATGAGCTAGACGAGTACGGGATGAAGACGGCACGAGATGGATTGGAGAGTTTGAGAGTATCAGCAGCATATGTTCTTGCTATGCTTCCTGATATTGAGGAAATTACTGTTGAAAATACTGGAGAGAAGTTTCGGTATAAGAGAGAAGTGAAATGTGGATTAGAAAATGCAACTGTATCTGAAATTGAAGTGGAGCAGCAAGGTCATTGTTGTAATAAATATGTATTAGGAATGACAGAGGACAATGTTTCTATTTATATAGCATTGGAGCATATGGATGATAATATGAAGATTCTTCCATTTTCTGAGAATCAATCCAAATTGTTTTGTGATTTCCCTTTGATTGGAACAGAGGATTTCCCTTTTCCAGTTTTAATTAGTTCTCCAGATTTTAATCCCACAGAACCAAGAGATGGGGTGTTTTTGACATGTAAAAATATGACGAGAATTGATGAAGAAATAGAAGCTAATCGTAATATTGTAGAGAAGGCATGTGGTTTGTATAAGCAACTGTTGAAATATGCAGTAGAGAAAAAATGGGACGGAATTTATAATATCACCAAAGTGACTTCTTATAGTAAGAAAGAATGGTATGACGAAGAATGGTTGGAAGAAATAATTACAAAGTGTAAAGATGTAATACTGCATATCCCGATTGTTCACACAGCATGTGGAGATATGAAAGCATTGTTAGATGATTGGGATAATCAACAGTTGTTTATTATTTCCGATAGAAATACAGAAACACGTGAAAAAATATGGGAACTATTAAGTCATATGATTCCGGATAAGATTCCTCAGAAAGAAGATTTGCATGAATGGTATCATTCCTTATGGTCAGGATGCAACAGTTATACATTTGAAACATTATCGGAACAAGTGAGTAATTTCGAAAATGTAGATACATTAGTGATCAAATTGGATCATATTGATTGGAGGGATTGGTTAGATGAATACTATGTTCTTATTGATGAAAATGAAAAATGGCAGACATATGTAAAAAATAATCAGCTACGTATTCTGCCAAATCAGAGAGGAGACTTCTGTAGTGTAGCTAGTCTATGTTTTGACGTTGATGTTCTGGAAGAATACAAAGATATTCTAATGGATTTAGGAAAAGACATAAAAGCAAAGTTATTACATTTGGATTTTGAGCGTAGTGAATGGTTTTATTGTGCAGAGATCAATAATGGTCAAATGTTAGAACTGATTGAAAAACAGTTAGAACAGGCGGAAAAAGAAGAAAAAGAACGTGTTTATCAAAAAATAACTTTTATGTATAACGATTCTTTCGACGGTTTGGATTCACAGAAAAAGATATGCAATTATGCGAGTAGTGTATTGGAATTAGAGTTGGAGATGCATGAGGTTAAAGCAATTTCTGAAAAACTGTTGCATGAAGCTTTAAAATACACGATAACTATGGTTGCAGATAGAATAAGTGAATACAGTACTGTGGTTGGATTGGCTGAACATTTGAATACTTCTAAGGAAGAAGCTGCTATGTATTTGACAAATTTTATAGAATTTGTAGTCAAGCAGGGATGGGATAACCTAATTAATAAGATCACGAAACCAATACTTCCAAATCAGAATGGTAATTTTACAATTAAAGAAAATATTTTTCTTGATAATGAAATGGATGAAACTTTAAAGGATATAGCTTGTATTGCAGGGCATGATATCAGAGAAGAATTGTTGATGAAAGAGATATATTTGGAACTACCAGAAAATCGTCAGAAAACAAATAAGGATATAGCCGGCTATATTACTGAGTTTGTGCAAGATAATAGAAATACAAAGGAACCGGAAATACGTAGTGCTTTCCATAAACTTTTGCTTTGGATAAAGGATCATCAAAGTGAGGCGGAGAATATTTTACCAATTCTTTATGCAAATAAACACTATTTGTATGATGACGATGACATTGCTAATAATATTAGGCAAGCAGAAACATTTACAAATATAATGAGTAAGTATGATATTGATTCCCCTGAACAGTTGGAAGCAATTATCATGCAAGGCACTAAGGGTGCTGTGGTCGATACGGCTTTGTCAAAGGAAGCTGTCACGGAGGAAGTTCTGTTGCAATATGGAATCGATTCGCAAGAAGCATTAGATATGGCGTTTTCCAATTCAGAGTTTGCAAGCCAATTTATTAGGGAATCTAGGCATGAAATAAGCACATATGAGTATGTAAAGAAAATTCTGGAGAGAGCTCAGAAAAATGTTCTTTCATTTCTGGATGAGCAAGAGGAATATGATCTTTCGGATATACAGAAGATTGCGGACACAATATTTGTTGTTAAAAAGAATGGAAAGCAGATATATGTGTTGGCAAGACCATCCGATGGTGGAGAAGTCAGAATTTATTACCGAACAGAAATGGATATTTTAGACTATTCTATGGACTGGGAACTTTGGGTGGAAGATGGAAAAAAGGAACCACAAAAGATTACTTTCGGTAAAATCATTAAATTAACTGGTCTTAACAGAATACCGTTGAAAGGAATGTGATGAATATGGGTGTTAATGAGGATAGAGTGTCCTATATAGTCGAAAATAATGTACTGGATAATGTGATTTGCAGGGCTTTGGAGCTTCGCCCGACAAAACTTGCAAAATATATTTGTGGTCTGACCAATAATACTGGAGGATACATATTTCTTGGAGTTGAAAAACAAAATGGATGCATGAAGAAGGTAGGGTGTCAAAAAACTTTTAATGTGGATGGTGTAATAGAAATGGTAAAAGCTCAGCTAGATAATGAAATATCCATGAATTATGGCTTTGTATCGGTAGGTGGTGTTGATATATTTGCTATTGAAGTTGCGGAAAGTGACAAAAAGATTTGGCTGGAAGGAAAGTACTTTGTATATGAAAACAATGATGTTGAGGAAAAGGTTGTCAATCAGAATGATGAGCCTATAACATTATTTATCTCCTATACGGAGTGTGATGCACCAATTGTGGATATCATTGAAAATAAGATAAAGGAAAGACTAAAAGACAGGATTAGGATATCCAGATATACAGAGTTGCAGTACAAAGACAGTTTTATGGCATTTATGAACACGATACAGGATCATGACTTTGTATTGACTGTTGTTAGTGATACATATTTGAGACGTCAGGCATGTATGTATGAAGTTGGAGAGATTATTAAGGACCATCATTATAAAGACAGGCTATTATTTGTTGTGCTGAGTGAAAAAGAACGAAAATATTATGGTGAGGATGCACCAGAAAAGATAGGACCAGCTATTTATAAAGGACCAGAAGAACGATTGGAATATGTAGATTATTGGAAGAGACGCTATGATAATTTAGAAAAGAGAATGAGAGAAATCAATGATCTTGAGGCGGTTAGTAAGGCTTCCGTGGATTTAAAAATAATAGGGCAGATATTCCGTAAAGATATGAGTGAGTTTTTGGACTTTCTGTCTGATGAAAATGGTAAGAGTTTCGAGAAGTTATATGTAAACAATTTTGATGAAGTTATAGCGTGGCTAAAATAAAAATATGGGAGGATTTCTGCATATTACAAAGAATACAGATATCGCAGTTAGAGTTGGTTTTATATTAGTGTTTGCGATGAATTAGAATTAGTTCCAGATGGTAAAGTCGTTTTTCATATGTTTTTTGGGGAAACAGGGTGGGTGTGTTAAAGATTACTTAGTCTGAAGAAGTTTGGACAAGAAGTTAAAATAACCAGAAAGGATGAAGATTTATTTTATTAATGAGAGATTATTTGGAAGCGGTATTAGACAAGAACCTAGGCAATGGTTTGCGAAAATATATTGAGGAAGAATTATTTACACAGATTCACATTTTACATCCATTGTATGCTGTACATGGTAAAATCGAGCAGGATTCAATGAAGCAATTAAAAAGAGATGGAACTAAAATAATAGTTACCCTAGATAGGAATATTATTTCATTGCTTAATACAGCAGTAAAAAAGGGAACATTTGATGGCGCAAATAAGAAGAAAATCACGGGCTTTTTAATGTGGACAATAAGAAACGATTTTGAAGTTAATCCATATGATTCTGTTCGTGAAGGTGTTTATAGGAATGGGAATATTTCTTGCAATAAGGAGACTGAACTGTTTAATTATTTTTATGATAATGTCGCACCAGATGTTGTAATAAAATCATTTTATAACGATGGAATAATGTTTGAAGGAAAGACATTTGAAGAAACATCATCAGAAGAATTATTAGGTTTTAACAGAGATAATGCTGGTTTCAATTTTATATATGCAGCTATATTACATTTTGTATATGTTATAAGGACAGAGACTACGCAAGATAAGCGGTTTTATAATTTTTTTGAGTGGTACATGGAAGAATGTATTATTTCTGAATATGTATTAGCGTATGTATTACTATATTTAGAGAATAAAGGGGCACCACCACATAACTATTTAAATGATGAAGAGACTATTAATGGCTGTATAAATGAAGCTTTTGATTTACTATATATCCAAGAAATAGATCCACGGAGATATCCTAGTGACAAATATACATTATTTTTTGCTACGCAAGATAATCTTCTTTCGAAAATATTTGAGATGGTTAATGATAGAGAGAAGTATAGTAATATAGAGGAGTATCTAGCGGTATTATTTGCAGGTTTTTCAAATAGGAAAAGAGAAGAATATATAAACTCTTTTAAGCAAATGTTAGAAAAACATACTTGCAAAATTAATGAAGGAAATGCACTTCTTGTTTCAAAAACACTTGTTTATGAGGAAGAAAAAAGACTGAAAAGCTTATTGAATTTATCAACTAAAATGTTATAACCGATATTAGTGTATGCCAATTGAGTGTGTGAAACTTTTTCTGTAAATAGCTAATAACAGCAAGGTCTTCTATGATAAAATATAAATCATAGGAGGCCTTTTATTATGGCAAGAAGATAAAAGAAACCTGTACACAAAGTAGTAATGACAGAAGGAAAGCGAAACATCATTCAGCAGCTTCTTCAGGAGTATGATATTGAAACCGCTGAAGATATCCGGGATGCGCTTAAGGATCTGCTTGGCGCACCATCAAAGAGATGATGGAAGCAGAAATGGATGATCATCTTGGTTACCAGAAATCCGAACGATCTGATAGCGATGATTACCGCAATGGATATAAATCAAAGCGTGTAAACAGCAGCTATGGCAGCATGGATATCGATGTTCCACAGAACCGTAAATCAACATTTGAGCCACAGATTGTAAAGAAACGTCAGAAGGCTTTATTTCAGACGTTACAGATAAAATCCTGCCTCAGATCGAAGACTGGCAGAATCGACCGCTGGATGAGGTATATCCGATCCTCTATATAGATGCCATCCATTATTTCGTACGCGATAATGGAGTGATCAGAAAGCTGGCTATCTGTTCTAAATGAGCTGAAGAATCGTGGTGTAAAAGATATCCTGATTATCTGTGCTGATGGTCTTAGTGGTATTAAAGAGGCAATTGCCGCTGCATTTCCCAAAACGGAGTATCAGAGATGTATTGTACATCAGGTAAGAAACACGCTGAAATATGTTCCGGATAAGGACAGAAAAGCGTTCGCTTCCGACCTAAAAACGATTTACCATGCTTCCGATGAAGAAAAGGCTAGACTGGCTCTGGATCGAGTTACTGAAAAATGGACCGCAAAATACCCAAATTCCATGAAACGCTGGTATGATAACTGGGATGCAATAACACCGATTTTTAAGTTCTCACCGGATGTCAGAAAGGTTATTTACACGACAAATGCTATCGAAAGTCTGAATTCTACCTACCGTAAGCTCAACCGTCAGAGAAGCGTATTTCCTAGTGATACAGCGCTCCTGAAAGCCCTGTATCTGGCAACTTTCGAAGCTACTAAAAAATGGACTATGAGCATTCGGAACTGGGGACAGGTCTACGGCGAACTCAGCATTATGTATGAGGGAAGACTCCCAGAATAACAGAATCTGTACGCATGATGAGAAGGACGTTTTTGACGTCTGCTCTTGACATGCCCGAAATCATGTCGTATATATAAAGCAAGAGCTGGGAGCTCCAATTTAGCGCTTCCAGCTCAATCATTATCATAGAAGATTATTATTTACA
>ERZ779888.1767-NODE-1767-length-20047-cov-6.614846_pt1 | contig 20047 bp, 15 predicted proteins | sample MGYA00511245_ERZ779888 | MGnify/ENA primary metagenome ERZ779888 (study PRJEB29588, sample SAMEA2155255) | human gut metagenome | biome: human gut; feature: human-associated habitat; material: faeces | place: Denmark | collected 2008/2010 ... | reverse complement strand
ACCCGCGCAGCCTGCTCCTGCGTCAGCCCCGCAATGTCCGCATAGGTCATCAGCACCGCCTGAGCGCAGTTCACCCCGGAGGCAAACAGGCGAACCGCCGTCTTTTCTCGTCCTGAAATCGCCATTTTATTGTGCCGTAATCACTTTCAGCGTGTCGCGCAGTTTGTCGTAGACGTTTGTCTTGTAGGTGTCGGTGTACCCTGCCGGGTAGGTGAGGTGGATGGTGTAGAGCACGTTATTCTTGTAAACCGCCGCGATGCGCCCCGCAATTTGCAGATTGCCATCCAGCGTGGCGGTGTAATTGGCGTACACGCCCGTTGCGCCGAGGAACAGCCCCTTGCGCGTCGCCGTGTTTGACGGGCTGAACTTGGGGTAATTCGCGTTGCGGAGGTTCGTCAGCATGGACTTGACTTCCGTCGTCAGCGAATCGGTGGTGTACTCAATGCTCGTGCTGTTTGCGCGGATGACGAGGGTCGCCGCGTAGCCCGTCGCCCAGTCGGGACTCTGGAGTTTGTAGCTGTTCGCCTCGGACGTATCCACCACCCAGCCAGCCGGGCCTTCAAACGTCAGATTCAGGTTCGACGCGGTGTAGGTCTGGTAGGTGAAGGACAGCGCCGGCAGGGGTGTGGGGGTCGGCTTGTCGATGGGGTCAATCACGACGGGCGTCGCGCCGGAATACTGCCCGGAAATGACCGGAATGGGCGTATTCGTGGGGGGAGGCGTGACGAGCGTCGGCAGATGAATTTCCTCCGGCGTGCTGGCAGCGTCGCCCGTGTAGTCGTCCTCCTCGGACGCGGGGTCGTAATCCGCCGGAAGGCTGCTGCCGGCGGTATTCGTGCTGGGGGTGTTTGCCGCCCCCTGCGTATTGACGTTATACTGCGTCTTCGGTTCAGATGCGCAGCCCGCCAGCAGAACGAGGCACGCGCTCAGCAGAAGCACTGTCCGAAAGCCCTTTTTCATCGTGATTCCCTCCTTATGGTTGTTATCCTACCGCCGAATTGTGCGGTGGTGCCTTAATTCAAAAACGATTGAGACACCCGTTTTCTTGCAAAAGAATGCGGATGACGTCATTCCGCCCCATCAATCTCCTGATACTTCGGGTGATAGATCCGCCGGTCAAGGCTCCAGACCTTCTCCGAGAACGCACCCTCCGGCACGCGCGAGAGAATCCCCTGCATTTCGTTCATCTTCGCGTCCAAATCGTCGATGCGCGCGAGCACCTCCGCTTCGGGGAACATCGGCGCCTTCGGGCTGCCGTATTCCGGGATGCTGTGATGCGAGAGCACCATGTGCTCCAGCAGCAGCACAATTTCCCCGGATACGCCCACGTTCTTCGCCGCTTCCTCAATCCGCGCCACGCCGCGCACCAAATGCCCAATCAGCAGCCCGTCCGCGGAATAATCGCTCACGCTGCCCGTTTCGTCGCTGATCATTTCCGTCGTCTTGCACAGGTCGTGCAGGATAACGCCCGCGTAGAGCAGCTCCGCGTTCAGGAACGGATACGCCGCCACGACGTGCCGCGCCAGATTCAGCATACTCGTCGTGTGGTGGAGCAGACCGGAGCGTTCCGCGTGGTGCAGCCGCTGCGCCGCCGGGAACCATTCCAGCTTGTCGCCCGTCAGCCGAAGCATCTCGCGCACGATTTTCTTCAGTCCCTCGGACTGGAAGGTATCAATCGTGTCCTCGATGTCCTTGCGCATCACTTCAGGCTTTTCGGGCGCACACGCGACCAGCTGCGCCATGTCCACCTCGTCCTGCGGCAAGGCGGCGCGCATCCGCTCAATGCGGAGCTGCTTGCGGCTGTTGTACTCCTGCACCAGCCCCTGCACTTTGATGACCGAGCCTTGCTTGGGCACGTCCATCAGCTGATTCCAGTCCCAGTATTTGCAGTTGATGTCGCCCGTTTTATCCGCGAGGGTGAGGTCGAGGTACGCGCCGCCCTTCTTATCCGTCCGCGCATCCGCAGAGCGAACGAGCAGAAATCCGACGAAGCGGGCGTTGGTTTCCAGCTGATTGACTGTCATGGGTGATTTTCCTCCGATGGATGAAAATGGTTGAGGATTTTGGAATCCTCATAGTCGTTAGTAGTCGGATTTTCAGGTTCACAAACTAAATAACTTGCGATAAAAAACAAGTATGCAGAAGTGGACTGCCGAAGGAGTCCAGAGGGCGATCGGAAAGCCCTCTGGTACTATGCCAAAGCACTGTTTGGAAAGAGAAAACAGCTTGGCATAGCAAGATGCAGCAAGTCAGAAAGGCGCATCCCCGCCGTTCTCTCCCCCCATCGCCGAGGGCGGCAAATCCGTGTACGTCGTGTATTCGCTCAGCCACGCGACCTTCACCGTGCCCAGCGGGCCGTTTCTCTGCTTCGCAATGATGATTTCACCCACGTTCTTGTCCGCCGTTTCGGGGTCGTAGTAGCCCTCGCGGTGGATGAACATGACGACGTCCGCGTCCTGCTCGATGGAGCCGGAGTCGCGCAGGTCGGACAGCGCGGGACGCTTGTTGTCGCGCGTCGTCGATGCACGGGAGAGCTGCGCGCAGGCAATCAGCGGCACTTTCAGCTCCAGCGCAATCGCCTTCAGCTGGCGGCTGATTTCGCTCACCTCCAGCTGACGGTTCTCGGTCTTGCCGTCGGCGTGCATAAGACCCAGATAGTCTACGATGATGAGGTCAAGCCCCTTGTCCATCATCAGGCGGCGGCAGCGCGAACGGAGCTGCGTTGGCGTGATGCCCGCCGTATCGTCAATGTAAACAGGGGAGTTCGACATAGGGCCGATGGATTTCGCCAGCTTTATCCAGTCCTCTTCACGCAGGGTGCCTTGGCGGACGCTCTGCATGTTGACGCGCGCGTCGGAGCAGAGCATACGCAGGGCAATCTGCTCGCGCGGCATTTCCAGCGAGAACACGGCGACGCTTTTGTTCGCGTAGAGTGCGGCGTGGGTGGCGATGTTCATCGCGAAGGACGTTTTGCCCATGGACGGACGCGCGCCGATGATGATGAGTTCGCCGCCGTGCAGACCGGTGAGCATGTTGTCCAGCAGGGTGAAGCCGGTCGGCACGCCGGAGACGCGCCCCTTGAGCTTCGCCAGTTCCTCGATGTTGGCGTAGGTGTTGTACAGCACGTCGCGGACGTGGACGAGGCTCTCGCCGGATGCGCGGTTCATCACGATGTCGAAAATCGCCTTTTCCGCGTGTCCGAGCGTCTCCTGCAGGGGATTCTGCTGGCTGTAACACTCCTGCGAAATCTCCTGCGATGCCTTGATGAGCTTGCGCAGGGTGGACTTTTCGGCTACCAAGGTGATGTACGCCTTGACGTTCGCGGTCGTCGGCACGAAGCTCATCAGCCGCATGAGGTACTCCGTGCCGCCGATGCCTTCCAGCGTCCCACGGCGGGTCAGCTCCGCATCGACGGTCACGAGGTCAATTGGGCGCTGCTGATGGTGCAGGGCAACCATCGCCTCGAAGATTTCGCGGTGCGCCGGCTGATAGAAATCGTCGGTGGACAAGGCTTCCGCCGCCTGCAGCACCGCGTTTTCATCCTGCATCATCGCGCCCAGCACGGACTGCTCCGCTTCGACGCTATTGGGCGGCGTCACGCCACGAAATTCTGACATAAACCTCTTTCAAGGGCGCTGCCCTTGACCCGCCAAAGGGTCTTCGACCCTCTGGACTCCCTTTCGCGCGATTGAATTGGCAACACTTTCACGCAGTGTCCGCGTGCAACAGCCAGAGGGCAATGAAAACGGACGAAGTCCGCGGTTGCCCTCTGGACTCCTTCGCGTGCACGCCCATGTTACTGGTTGGGTTATGTTAGTTGGGGAAAACGGAAGGTTCACAAACTATAACAAGTTTCGGTAAAAATCAAGTATGAGAGTGTGCACCCGAAGGTTTCCAAAGGGCGATCGGAAAGCCCTTTGGTCGCCTCCGCAGAGGCGAAACCCCTGCTGCAAACAAAATCCATTATAATAGGAAGAAAACCTTCCGGCAGACCGGGAGGGCAGCCCCCCGGCGGTGACTGCCTTACTTCACCGCCGCCGCTTCCACATGCACAACCATCTTCGCGGAGATGTCCTTGTAGAGGCGCACCTCAATCTCCACATCGCCGACGGCGCGGATGTTCTCGCACTTGATGTCGCGCTTGTCCACCGCAACGCCGTGCTGCGCCTTCAGCTGCTCGGCAACCTCCGCGCTCGTAATCGAGCCGTACAGCCGCCCCTGTGCGCCGCACTTCACCGACATGCTGATGACCTTGCCGCGCAGGGCGTCCGCCTGTGCCGTTGCGTCGGCACGGCGCTGGGCCTCGCGTTCGGCTTCCGCCTTGCGCATCTTCTCAACGCCCTTCATCGCGCCGGGGGTCGCTTCCACCGCCAGCTTCTTGGGGAACAGGAAGTTGCGCGCGTAGCCATCCGCCGCATTCACAATCTGATCCTTCTTGCCGACACCCTTCACATCTTCCAGCAAAATAACCTTCATAATCTGTATCCTCCTTAAATCTTAAAAATCAGAAAAATCATCGTCTTTTCGATGGCGGTCGTCGCGCAGTCCGCGCGGGTCGCGGATTTGGTCAACGCAGCCCGCGAACATCGGCAGAATCGGCACGAACAGCACCATCAGGATGCTTAGGAACCAGCGGCGGCCGCGCGTTGCACCCGCGCGTAGCATGGCGAAATTCTGCGCCGAAACGCCCTGCACCGCGAAGCTCCAGAACGCCACACTGCCCAGCAGCGAAGCCGCCAGCGCAACTGTCGCGTTCGTTGTAAACAGCTGCGCCGCACTCAGAAGCAGCAGCACCGCCATGCTGATGCCCAGCGGGGTGGGCATGAACCAGCGGTCGGTGGTCGGCGTGTCCTCCGCATCGGGAAATTTGCGCCAGCACAGCAGCATCCCCAGCGAGAACGCCATGATTCCTTTGACCAGCAGGTCAGGCATGATGGATGGCAGCGTTCTCTCAATCGTTGCGCGCAGGCTCCATTCCAGCTGCTGCAGTACATCCTCGGAAAGCCACGGCAGCACGTTTCCGCCCGTCAGCGCCGCGAGACTTTCCAGCGCCGCCGTGCGTTTTGCATCCAGCGCCGCCAGCCCGGACACATACGCGGAATACAGCACCTGCGGGCGCGTCCGCGCGTTCATCATGACACGCAGAATGTCATAGGACAAGCCCTCATACAGGTCGCCGTACGCCTGATAGCGCTGAAGGAGCATTATCAGCAGCGCGACGACGGCGGCGAAGCAAATCACCGCCCAATACATCGCCATGCGCGATTTGCGGAACGCGCCGGGCGGCAGAAACAGCATCAGCGCGCCGCCGAAGAGCCAGACGCAGGCGGACGGAATGAGCAGCTTCGGCAGGAGGAGCAGCAGAGAAGAAAATGCGCCGATGACGAGCAGCGGGAGACCGATGCAGAGCAATGTCTGGGAGATTGGCGCGTTGCGGGTCGGCAGGGGCAGCTCCCCCGTGAGGGAGAGCAGCGAAAAAGGCATGAACAGCAGCAGAAGCACCGCCAGCGGCACGCTGCGCAGGCTAAATGTCAAAGCGAATACGATACAAGCGCCCATCATGTACCAATCGGGCCTGCCGACTTTGGCTTTGCCGTACATGCTGTCCTCACCTCCTTGTGTAGGCTCATCCATCTTCCTATTGTACAGCACAATCGCCAAAAAAGCAAGCCGGGGAGGCGCGGATGCACGAAAAAAGGAAGCGCCCGTCGCAGTCGCTTCCTTTATATATGCTGATTTTTTATTTGCCGCGCACAAGCGACTTGCGCTTTGCCAGCTCAGCCACCAGCGCTGCCGGCAGCAAATCCCGATGCGGCTCTTCCTGCGGCACAGCCCCGCGATAGACCGCCAACCTCCGCTGCGTCACCGTGTCCCAGCTGTGCAAATGGCAGATGTAATCCGGCGCTTCCGCCTTGTACTTTGCCACCTTCGCCGGATTCGCCAGCAAATCCGCCAGCTTTGCGCGTAAATCGTCGATATCGCCGCGGCGGAAGGTCACGCCGTGCTCCTGAACGACGGAGGCGCACTCGTCGATGTCGCTTGTCAGCACGCAGCAGCCGTAGCTCATCGCCTCCATCAGCGAAAGGGGCATCCCCTCGACGTCGCTGGGCAGGACGTAGGTGTAAGCGTTGCTGTACAATTCCGCCAGCAGCTGCCCCTGCACAAAGCCGAGGAATATCACGCGGTCGTCGTCCTTTGCCATTTCGCGCAGCTCATCGAAATATTCCTGCGAGTCGGACGCGCCGCCCGCAATGACCAGCTTCTTGTCCGTCGGCAGATGCTTGTACGCCTCAATCAGGTAGTGTTCGCCCTTTTCCGGCACGATGCGCCCCAGATAGAGGATGTAGTTGTCCTTTTCCAGCCCGTACTGGCGAATCAGCTCCGGCGCGCACGGCTGGTAGCTCGGCACGCCGTTGGGAATCAACAGCGTCTCGCGCCCATAGGTGTCCGCAAAATACTGCTGCATGCCGTGGCTCAGCACAATCAGCTCATCCGCGTGGCGCACCGCCATCTTTTCGCCCAGCCTGATGCACTTGGACGCAATGCCGTTTTGCCATTTCGCGCGCGTCCAGTCCAGCCCGTGTACCGTCACGATGACGCGCTTGCCCATCAGCTTCGGCAGCCAGCAGAACAGCGCCGGCCCTTCCGCGTGCACATGCACCACGTCATAATTGCCCACCGCCGCGCACAGGCAGCCGAAGAAACTTGCGGAAACCGCCGCCAGCCCCTTCTTCTGGATGGTCGGTACATACTTCAGGCTGATGCCGTTGAAATTTTCGGGCTGCGGCTGCTGCTTGTCGGTTCGGTTATAGCACGTCACGGAATGCCCCTGCGCCACCATGCGCTTGGCCAGTTCCCCCACCACAACCTCGATGCCGCCATCATGGGACGGTACGCGCTTCTGTCCGACCATGGCAATTTTCATGTACTTCCGAGCCATCCCTTGCAGCCTCCTTTGTTGCTTGAAATTTCCCATTATGAGGGGGAGAGAGCCCCATCAGCAGCCCCGATGCGCTTTGATGTACGTTTCGGTGTCCTCTGATGCACTAATCATACCACACACATGGGTTAATTGAAACGAAGTTACATCGGTTTTCCGAAATTCTTTCGATATTCCGCGTGATTCCGAAAGCTTTCAGGAAATTTCAGGAAAGATGGCGGCGGTTTTTCACAATATGCCCTGTCCATTCGCGTCTGTTTTTAGCCGAAAACGATATACTTGCGGTTCAAAAAAACAGCGTTATTTTATGTGTAAGAAGACTGTGTAACAACGAAGAAAAACAGGTTACATAGTGCAATGGCATGACGTGCGAACGAAACCTGCCAATTTATCCGCTAAATTGCCATATTTATGCTGGTCACTCTTGACATGTTGATTTTTGTCAGGTATAATTTACATATGAACAGCATCGGTGCAGCGTCTCTGGTGGATGCTGTCCGCAGCAATGGGTGTAGCCGGACGAATAGGGGAGGAGAGAAACCATGAAAACGAGCTGGCTCAATGGAAGCAAACGAATCCTGTCAGCACTGCTGATTGCGGCGGCGCTGATGTTTGGCTGGACGCCGCTGGGGGAAGGGAAGGCGCTGGCGGCGACGGATAAGGGGAAACAGTTCGCACAGGCGGCGATGCTGTTTGCGAAGTCTGATACGGGTTTTGCGCAGGATATGTACGGCGCAAGTGGAACGGACAATAACCAAATCTTTCAAGGTGGTGCGTGGTGTGCAGCGTTTGTTTCGGTTATCGCCCGGCAGCTTGACATTAGCACGAGTGTCATTCCAGACACGGCAAGTGCGGCGGGTTTTGCGCCCACGACATCATCCTTCCACCCGCTGCTGAATCCGTCGACGTATTCGGCGTATTCTGGATATTCGAAATACCAGTCACGTTACGATGCAGATTTGACGACTTACGGCAGCAAACTCTATACGCCGCAGGTTGGCGATATCGTAGTGCTGAATGCGTACACATCCAGTGTAGGCACAGCCATCAAAACGGGATGGCAGCATGTAGGGATTGTGACCTCTGTTGATGAAAACAACAAGAAGGTAAAGTTTGTTAGCGGCAACTGGAGCGGACTCCGCTGCTCGGTAACGAGCAATGGATACGGTTATAAACCAGGTTATGCAAATACGTTTACTATTGATAGCAAGGGAACAAAGGCACATTACGGCGTGCTGGGCTTCTTTCATCCGGATTGGAGCAAAACTGGCACTTTGCGCACACCGCAGGCGGTGACGGGGATTACGCTGAAAAACGGAAGCAGTGTTTTAAGCGAAAACACGACAATTACAATGAACGTGGATACGACGCTGAAAATTACTTCCAGCGTCTCGCCGAGCAATGCGTTTTACCCGAACCCCAGCAGCGGCGTATACCGCTACTTCTATTCTTCGCCGAATGTACAAATTGCATCGGGGTATACAGGTTTGTTCTGGCAGAGCAGCAATGAGAATGTTGCTATTGTGAACCCGGATACTGGTTTGGTTACGGCGGTTGGCGCTGGTACTGCAACTATTACGGCTTATGCGATTGCTGATGGAAAGAGAACCAGAGCGACTGCTGTGAAAAAGAGCTTTAAGGTTCAGGTGACGGGGTATCCGTCGCACGAATGGTACACCTATGAAGCCTACCACAATAGCGTTTCCATTTACAGCACGCCTTCGCTACGAAGCGCGAATGTAATTAAAACAATAGCGGTTGGAACGGAATTTCGCGTTGATTTAAGCCATGTGTACGCTATGCGCGCGCGAAACGGCTGGGGATGGCTTTCGCCGGTGCAGCTGAATGATGGTGCCACTGGCTATTGTGACTTGAACGCACACTACTACCTCTCGAAAAAAGACCATCCGACCGTGCGACCGATGAGCGAACAGGCAAACGCAGAATGGTGGAACTACAAAGTCGTCTGGGCAAGTGGCTTAAATTTGCGTTCCTTTGCGGATTCTAATGCTTCGGGAACTGTGATCATGAAAATCCCGAAGGCTGCAACGGTTGAACTTGACCTCAATCACACAATGCGCGAGCCGAAATACGGCGATACATGGGCATATGCGCGCTACAAGCAGTCCGATGGTTCGTACGTTTACGGCTGGTGCATCGAGAGCGACAGCAACTACATGCAGAAACAGGATAAAATCGGAAACTCTGCCCACTATTCCGACTACATCATTGACGAAAATGGTGCAATCGTCGTGTATGCTGCGCCGCATTATGAGGATAAAATCGACGAGCTTACCAGTGCCGACGGCGTATTCCAGATAGATGTTGCCAACATGGTGTTTTACGATGCTTCGGGCGTTAACACCTATTGGGCACCCTGCCGATATACAAAGAATGGAAAGACGATTGAAGGATATATCGATGTGCTTGCGGACCCGCCTACTCCCTGCGGCATTGACCGCGAAGGCGACTGGGAACGCTACGAAGTGACGAATGCATCCGGGGCAAAGTCGATTCACTATCCTGCCACGTTTGAATTGTCCGAACTCAGCAGCTACGACCAAGGCGAAATCATCTGGCTTGACAGAAACGAACGCGTCACCATCACCGAAAACGGCAAGCAGTACACCTTCATGCGCGGGCATGGGGATGATTTCGTTGCGGGCTGGTTTGATGTGACGAATGTCAACGAGCCGCTGACGCAGGTTGACGACAGCATTGAGGAAGTCGTCTCTGTGCGCAGCGGAGCCAGCGTCTACACGTTCTGCCGCGGCAATGTCTCGTGGGCGCAGGCGGCGCAGTACGCGGCGTCTATGGGCGGACACCTCGTCGTGATTGACAATGCGCAGGAAGATGCCATGCTGCATTCGACCATCATGAGCGCATACGGCGGCACGGCGTGGACGGGCGGTCACGCGAATGGCGCAGGCAATGGCTGGACGTGGCTGAATAACAACACGATGAGCTATCAGAATTGGGGCTCGTCGAGCGCGACGCCGACCAGCAGCCATACCGCGCTGGCAATCAAGGGCGATTATGAGGGATGGTTCACCTACCGCGACTGCGCGAACACATACGTTGACAGCTTCATCGTCGAGGTGGAGGAAACGCCGCGCGCATGGTTTACCTACCGCACGAAGGCGAAGCTCAACATTCGCAAGTCGCAGAGCATTTCCGGCGCGGTTGCAACCACAACGGCGGTGGGCGATTACCTGACCATTGACCTGCTGAACGTCGCAATGGACAGCAATAAGAAGTACTTCTTTGCGCCTGTGCTGATGTCGGACGGCTCGATTCTCTACTGCAACATCGGCGATAAGACCGCTATCGTCCCCGACCTTGAACCCGATGAACCCGCATGGACGCAGTACAAAGCACTCAGCAGCCTCTACGTCCGCACCTTCCCGAACGCTTGGTGCGATACGGGCGTGCTGAAAACGCTGAGCAAGAACACCATTCTGGAACTGGATGTCAGCCACAAGCTGCGCGACCCGCGCTTCGGGAATGACTGGGCATACGCGCGCTACAAGCAGTCCGACGGCACCTACCTCTACGGCTGGGTGATTGCCGCGAACAGCTACGTCGAGCAAGTGAAGCAGATCCCCGCTTGGTACGACTACTTTGCGAATCCGGGCAGCACGGTGTATGTCTACAAGACGCAGAATGTGGATGACACGATTGTTAAAACGTACACATCCGGCAGCAATTTCCAAGTGGACGTGAACAACATGCGCCAAGACCAGAACGGCTACCTCTGGGCGCCTGTGGCGGATGACACGGGCAAGGAACTGGGCTATACCGACCTCTCCGCGGCGCACACAGGGAGCAAATCAGCGGCGATTCCGCTTGTCTACTGCCAGTCGGGCTGGATGCCCGCCTCTGTGCTGGCGGAAGATGGACTGGATGTGCTGGCTGCCCCGAATGACGCGGCTGCCCTCGTTAAGCACATGGGTCGCGATGCGTACTTCTGGTTTGGCGCGGATGAAACCTATACCGATGCGAAGGGCAAGATCTGGACGCGCATTTACGCATCAAAGAACTACGAGGAAATGGCGGATGGCGGCTGGGTCAGGCTGGAAAATGGCGTGAACTACACCACCGTCTATGGGGAGTGCAGCTACACTGGACGAAGCATTTCCCGCAACGGTATCACCTACACGCTTTACGGCGGCTACAACAGCTGGAGCATCGCACAGGAAATGTGCGCCAACATGGGCGGCGATGGCGGCACAGCCGTCAGAAAGCGCCTTGCCATCGTCCACAACGACGCGGAACAGAAGATTATTGAGCAGCTGCTGAATGCCACCTCGACCATTGACAAGGCGTGGATTGGCGCAAGCAACACAAGCGGCTCGTGGAAGTGGCTGGACGGCACGAATGTCCAGTACAGCCAGTGGGGCTACAATGAACCGTCGGGCACTGGAACGGAACTTGGCGTGGCTGCGTCTTTCGACGGCAGCTGGTATGCGCATGATGACTATCTGGACATCCACATTCAGGGCTTCATCACTGAGCAGTTCACGGGCATCGGGCTGCCGCAGGTGAAGCTGCCCGCGTCGACGTTCTATGTGGATGACGAGGCGTTCGTGGGCAACAGCACGATTCAGTCGGTCGTTGCGCCGGATGGACTGCAAGTCATTGGCACGCGCGCCTTCGCGGACTGCGCGAACCTGAAGTGCATCACCCTGCCGGACTCCGTGTCCTACATCGCGGAGGATGCGTTCGAGAACACGCCGGATGTCGTCATCTTCGCCAGTGTCGGCAGCTACGCGTGGCAGTGGGCGGAAAAGCAGGGCATCCCGCACGGCACGCCGTACATCGAGTAAAATCAGTGGGCGCAGACTTCCCCAGCGGGCGGTCTGCGCCCGTTTTCGCGGAAAAAACTCCGGCTTCACGCAAAAAAATCCGCCCAAGCCCCCTTGACAAACCGCTTTCCATGTGCTACAATATCCACGTTTGAAGCAGAGGCTTGCCCGTCTCTCACCTTGCGCGGCGTATGCTGCCGGGTTCACAGGCTTTTTCCCTTTCAGGCGGATTGACCGCCGAAAAAGGCGCAAACTGCATGTCAGCGACGGGTGGAGTCACCCGCCGCTTTTTCTGTGGTATGGAGCAGAAAACGCTGGCTTCAACGAAAATTGGGAGGTGTATGGACATAGCACTCGATCTGATGATCAATGAGGAAATCCGCGACCGGGAAGTCCGCCTGATTGACGAAAACGGCGAACAGCTCGGCGTCATGCCAACAGCCAAGGCGATGGAGCTGGCGGAAGAGCGCGGCCTCGACCTCGCCAAAATCCAGCCCACGGCAAAACCGCCGGTGTGCAAACTGCTGGACTATGACAAGTACCGCTACGAACAGTCGCGGCGCGAACGCGAAAACCGGAAGAATCAGCGGGTCGTCGAAACCAAGGAGGTTCAGCTGTCCGCCACCATCGAGGAGAACGACGTTCTCACGAAGGCGAAAATGGCGCAGAAGTTCCTTCAGGGTGGCGATAAGGTGAAGGTGTCCATCCGTTTCCGTGGCCGCCAAATCACCCATAGCGAAATCGGCATGCAGGTCATGCAGGACTTCGCGGCCCGCTGCGCCGAGGTCAGCTCGGTGGAGCGCCGTCCCATGATGGACGGCCGTCATATGATTATGATCCTGGCCCCCAAGGCGGCAAAGGCTTCCTTCGCTGAAAAGAAGGCCGCCCGCGAAAACGCCAAGGGGAATCAAGAACAGGAATAAAACGGCTATCGCAGCTTGCCTGCGCCCCGTTTTATCAGCATTGGAAGGAGGACTACACCATGCCTAAGCAGAAGTCTCACCGTGGTGCTGCCAAGCGCTTTTCCTTTACCAAGACCGGTATCGTGAAGCATAAGCAGATGAACGCCAACCATCAGGTTCGCCTCAAGACCACCAAGCGCACCCGTCACCTGCGCGCTGACGGCATTGTGGACAACGCGGCGGAAGCCAAGACCATCCACAAGCTGCTGCCCTACAAGTAATTAAGCCCATTCGCTGGCAAGGAGGATACTCACAATGGCACGTATTAAGAGATCTGTGAACGCTCTGAAGAAGCGCCGCAAGGTCATGAAGCTGGCTAAGGGCTACTGGGGTGCAAAGTCCAAGCAGTACCGCGCCGCGTCCGAACAGGTTGCTCGTTCCCTGCGCTATGCCTTCAAGGGCCGCAAGCTGCGCAAGCGTGATTTCCGCTCCCTGTGGATCACCCGTATCAACGCCGCTGCTCGCCTGAACGGCATGAGCTATTCCACGTTCATCAATGGCCTGAAGAAGCACAACATCACCGTCAACCGCAAGATTCTCGCGGATCTGGCTGTGAACGATGCAGCTGCTTTCACCAAGCTCGTGGAAATCGCCAAGGCGTAATTGTCGCCCAAGCGTTTCATGGCACAAATTCGTCCGATGTTGAAACCGTGTTTCAGCGCCGGACGTTTTTTTGCCCTTTTTTCGGGGCAGGGTACTCACAAATTCAATGGTAGGATAGGTTTTTTTTGTCCAGACTGGTCATCAGCACACGAACTAATACTATTTCCAGATTCAACTGCGCCATCTGCTTGCGCCTTTTTCGTTCTGGCGTCCGCTCACTCCATTTAGCGTAGCGCTGCTACGCTGCATTTCGTTCCCGTTAGCCAGAACGAAAAATTCGCCGCGCATCTTGGCGCATTTTCATTTGGAAATAGTATAAAAACTTTCGCATGAAACCAATAAACATGGGAGACGCCGAAGAAGTCCAGAGGGCGATCGGAAAGCCCTCTGGAATTGCGACAAAGACCAGTTTGGAAGAAAAGTCAACATTGTTGGAGAGATAGAGGAAGTAAGGAAAGCAAAAATGCTCAAAAAGTACATTACCGACCTGAAACACGAATTCTCCGGCTACAACGCCGGCAAACTCCTCAAGGACATCCTGAGCGGCATCACAGTGGCGGCGGTGGCGCTGCCGCTTGCCCTCGCATTCGGCGTGTCCTCCGGCGCGGACGCCGCCGCGGGGCTTGTTACCGCCATCATCGGCGGACTTGTCATCGGGCTGCTTGGCGGCGCGTCCTTCCAAATCAGCGGCCCGACCGGGGCCATGAGCGCCATCCTCATCGGCATCGTCGCCCAGTACGGTTTGCAGGGTGTGTTCGTCGCGTCGCTCGCGGCGGGCGTGATTATCCTGCTGGCAGGCATCTTCCGCCTCGGCAAGCTCGTCAACTTCATTCCGACCAGCGTCGTCATGGGCTTCACCAGCGGCATCGCGATTATCATCGCCTTGGGGCAGGTGGACAACTTCTTCGGCACGCACTCCGTCGGCACAAGCGCGCTGGAAAAGCTGTGGAGCTACACCAGCGTCGGATTTACCCCCAACTGGCAGGCGGTCGCCATCGGTCTGATGGTGGTGCTGTTCATGGTCTTCTGGCCGAAGAAGCTGAACGCGAAGGTGCCGGGGTCGCTGCTGGCGATTATTCTGGCGACCATCGTGACCGAAATCGCGGGTTTCGATTCGCTGGCGAAGGTGGGGGACATCCCGAAAAGCCTGATGCTGGACAACCGCCTGAACCTCGGCGCGGTCAACCTCGACATGCTCCAAAACCTCGTCAGCCCGGTTGTCTCCATCGCCATGCTGGGCATGATTGAGTCGCTGCTGTGCGGCGCGAGCGCGTCCCGCATGAAGGACGAAGCCTTCGACGCGGATCGTGAGCTGATTGCGCAGGGCGTGGGCAACATCCTGCTGCCGTTCTTTGGCGGCGTGCCCGCAACGGCGGCGATTGCCCGCACGTCCGTCGCCATCAAGTCCGGCGAGCAGACCCGCGTGACCGGCGTTGTGCATTCGCTGGTGCTGCTGCTGGCGATGGTGCTGCTGGGCAGCGTGATGAGCCGCCTGCCGCTGAGCGCGCTGGCGGGTGTGCTGATGGTCACGGCGTGGCGCATGAACGAGTGGCACGGCATCAAGACGATTTTCAGCCGCAAGGTGTGGACGGGTGTCGCGCAGTTCCTGATTACGATGGTGTCCACCGTTGTCTTTGACCTGACCGTCGCCATCGTCATCGGCATCGTGACCGCGCTGCTGATGTTCGTCTGGAACGCCGCGCGCCTGACCATCGAAACCGAGCCGGTGGACAAGGTGCGGCTGGAGCGCCTGCACCGCATGGGCAAGCCGGTGGATGAATCCCGCGCGAAGAGCATCCTCGTCAGCTATGTGAACGGTTCGCTGTTCTTCGCGAACTGCGCGGATTTGAAGCGGAAGCTGCTTTCGGTGGATTTTACCGGCTGTGAGCACCTGATTCTCTCCCTGCGCGGCGTGTCCGCGACCGACATCTCCGGCGTGCAGACGCTGATGGAGGTGTGCGCGCTGATTGCGCAGAAGGGCGTGACCGTCTCGATTTGCGGCGTGCATGAGAACGTCGCGGGCTTCTTCCAGAAAGTCGGTCTGACTGACCAGCTGGGCGCGGCGGCGTTCTACCCGAACGCTTCCGAAGCGGTGATTGACACGCTGGCGCAGGAACAGGCGGAAGCGTGAGCAAAGAAACGCCTTGCGGGCTGAAATTCCGATGTTTGGGAAAAAGCAGCGTCATAATTAAAAAGCCACGATAAAAATCAAGTAACATGGGAGTGCGCTGCGAAGGGGTGTCGGGGGCGATCGCAAAGCCCCCTTGTCGCTCCCGCAGGAGCGAAATCCCCTGCGTTCGGGAAAGAGCGGCTATGGTCGCAAGACCAGCAACTTGGTCGCGCCCATTTGGCGCGACACAGCACAGTTGTTGGATAGAGCGGCTTGGGGGCGCGTCTGAGGACGCGCGAAGTTACTGGCAGGGACGCTTCGCTGCCTGCACCTTTGTGGGCTGTTCCTTTTGAATTGGTTTGACGAGGAACAGTTGGGGCGTTGCCCCAAACCCCACAAGGGACGCTGTCCCTTGACCCTGCAAGGGGCATTGCCCCTTGACCCTTTTTGGCTGCCCGACTTGGTTGCGCTTCCCATACAACAAATGCCCCGGCAGTTTTTTGCTGTCGGGGCATTTACCTTTTCCTTTATTCCTCCGGCTTTTCTACCCGGATAATCCGTTCAATCACCGGCTGATTCGCCTTCGTGACCGTCCCATTCCGATCCGTCACCGGCGTATGCTCGCAAATCGCGTCCACAACCTCCATCCCGCTGATGACCTTGCCGAACGCGGCGTACTGCCCGTCCAAATGCGGCGCATCCGCGTGCATGATGAAGAATTGGCTGCTGGCGCTGTCCATCGCGCTTGACCGCGCCATCGACAGGACGCCGCGCGTGTGTTTCAGGTCGTTCTGCACGCCGTTGGCGCTGAATTCGCCCTTAATCCGCTGGCTTGAACCGCCCGTGCCGTTGCCGTTCGGGTCGCCGCCCTGAATCATGAAGCCGGAAATGATGCGGTGGAAGGTCAAGCCGTCGTAGAAGCCGCTGTCCACGAGGGAAAGGAAGTTCGCGACGGTGATGGGTGCGGTGTCGGCGTACAGCTCCGCGACAATCGTGCCGTAGTCCTTCACGTCGATTTGGACGTAGGATATGCCGGTCAGGGGCGTGTCCGTCGGCGCATCGTCAGCGGGGGAGTCCGCATTCTGGGCGGAACAGCCCATCAAAATCAGCAGCAAAATCAGCAGAAGCGGCAAAATTCGTTTCATTTTCATGTCTCCTTTATAGGATGTAATCCATCGCCATCATCAGCGAAAATCCGACGGCGAACAGCACCGTGCCGACATTCGTGTGCGTGCCCTGCGCCATCTCCGGCACAAGCTCCTCGACGACGACGTAGAGCATCGCGCCCGCGGCGAAGGACAGCATCACGGGCATCATCGGGGCGAAAACCGCCGCCAGCCCGATGGTCAGCAGCGCGCCCAGCGGCTCAACCGCGCCGGAAAGCATCCCCAGCGTGAACGCCTTTACGCGGCTCATGCCCGCCTGACGCAGGGGCATGGCGACAATCGCGCCTTCGGGCACGTTTTGCAGGGCGATGCCGACGGCAAGGGCGAACGCGCTGGCGAAAGATACGCTGCCGACCTGCTCCGGCTGCATACTGCCCGCGTAGACCACGCCGACCGCCATGCCCTCTGGCAGATTATGCAGCGCGACGGCGAGCGCAACCATCATCGACCGGGGGAGCGACGCGCGCAGCCCCTCCTGTTCGCCGTCCAGGTGGACGTGGGGGACGAGGCGGTCGAGCAGCAGCAGGAAGAGAATCCCCAGCCAGAACCCGATCGTCGCGGGCAGGAACGACCATGCGCCCAAGTCCGCCGCGCCCTCCAGCGCCGGAATCAGCAGGCTCCATATGCTTGCCGCAACCATCACGCCCGCCGCGAAACCGCTCAAGCCCTTCTGCACCTTTTCAGGCAAGTCGCGTTTGAGGAAGAAAACCAGCGCCGCGCCCAGCGTTGTGCCGAGAAAGGGCACGAGCAGTCCTTGCAAAACCTGTGAGTTCATGAAAAGTGGATACCTCCTTCATTCGCGGATGTTCACCTCCGCGTTTTTCTTGCATGAACACATGGTATCACACCCGTTTTTTCCTGTCAAGGGGCAAAAAAACGGCGAAAATGCAAAATCGCCGCTCCTGTCATCCAGAAAAACATAATTAGTGCAGCAAAAGCCCTTGTCAGACGCGCCTGCATGGTGTATGATGAAAGACGTGAAGGGCGAAAAAATCGCCTCTCGACAAGGGCGTCGGGACTCCGCATCGGCGGGTTCTGCGCCGATAAATCAGCATGTTTATGATTTGAAAGGAGTCCTGCATCATGGCGAATTATTGCCAGCGCGTTCTTGACGATTTGAAGGTTCGCTATGCCCACGAGCCGGAATTCATTCAGGCAGCGACCGAAATTTTGACGACCCTTAAGCCCGTTATCGAACGGAACGAAGAGAAGTATGAAGCGGCGGGACTGCTCGAATGCTTCGTGGAGCCGGAGCGCATCATCACCTTCCGTGTGCCGTGGATCGACGATCAGGGCAAGGTGCAGGTCAACCGCGGCTACCGCGTGCAGTTCAACAGCGCGATTGGCCCGTACAAGGGCGGTCTGCGCCTGCATCCCAGCGTCAACCAGTCGATTTTGAAGTTCCTTGGCTTTGAGCAGATTTTGAAGAACAGCCTGACCGGCCTGCCCATCGGCGGCGGCAAGGGCGGCTCCGACTTCGACCCCAAGGGCAAGAGCGACAACGAAGTGCAGCGCTTCTGCCAGTCCTTCATGACTGAGCTGTACCGCTACATCGGCAAGGACACCGACGTGCCGGCGGGCGATATTGGCGTCGGCGCACGCGAAATCGGCTACCTGTACGGCCAGTACAAGCGCATCACCGGACTGTATGAAGGCGTGCTGACCGGCAAGGGTCTGACGTGGGGCGGCAGCCTCGCGCGCAAGGAGGCCACCGGCTACGGTCTGTGCTACTTCACGCAGGCGATGATGGAGCGCAACGGCAAGTCCATCGCGGGCAAGACGGTTGTTGTGTCCGGTTCGGGCAACGTCGCCATCTATGCGGTGCAGAAGATTACCGAGATGGGCGCGAAGGTCGTCGCCATGAGCGATTCCAACGGCTACATCTACGACCCCGACGGCATTAAGCTGGATGTGGTCAAGCAGCTGAAGGAAGTGGAGCGCAAGCGCATCAAGGAGTATGTCAAGGCTGTTCCGACCGCGACCTACACCGAGGGCTGCTCCGGCATCTGGACGATTCCCTGCCAGATTGCCCTGCCCTGCGCAACGCAGAACGAAATCAACGAAGCATCCGCCAAGGCGCTGATTGCCAACGGCGTGGAAGCAGTCGGCGAAGGCGCGAACATGCCCTCGACGCTGGAAGCCACCGCGGCGTTCCAGCAGGCGGGCGTGCTCTTTGCCCCGGCGAAGGCTGCCAACGCGGGCGGCGTGGCGGTTTCCGCGCTGGAAATGAGCCAGAACAGCCAGCGCCTGAGCTGGACGTTCGAGGAAGTGGACGCGAAGCTGAAGGATATCATGGTGAACATCTTCGCCAAGGTGGATTTGGCGGCGCACGAGTACGCCAAGGAAGGCGATTACGTCGCGGGTGCGAACATTGCGGGCTTCCTGAAGGTTGCCGACGCGATGATGGCGCAAGGCGCGGTGTAATCAGCGGGTAAAATCAGCAGTATCAAAAAAACCGGCAGAGCAATTTCGCCCTGTCGGTTTTTTGTATGCGGATATTATGAAATTTCCAGCGCAATCTCCATCATCTGCGTGAAGGTGTTCTGCCGCGCTTCGGCGTCCAGCTCCTCGCCCGTGAAGGGATTGTCGGAAATGGTGCAGATGGTCAGCGCGTTCTTGCCCAGCCGCGCCGCGTTCAGGTACAGCGCCGCCGCCTCCATCTCCACCGCCAGCACGCCCAAGCCTTGCAGCACCTGCCCCGGCGACGGCTGCGATTCGTCATAGAAAATATCCGACGAGTACAGCGCACCCGGCACGGGGGTCACGCCGAGCTTCTTGGCCGCTTCCATCGCGGCAGAAAGCAGCGCGTAGGAACAGCAAGGCGCGACGTTCCCACGGAAACCGTACTGCTGCCCGAAATTGCTGTTCGTGTACGCGCTCATGCCCAGCACGATGTCGCGCACTTTCAGCTGCTGGCTGAGCATCCCCGCCGTGCCGACGCGGATTATATTTTCCACACCGTAGAACTTGAACAACTCGTAGGAGTAAATACCGATGGAGGGCATCCCCATGCCGGACGCCATCACGGACACGCGCTTGCCCTTGTAGGTGCCGGTGTAGCCCTGCACGCCGCGCGTGTTGTTGACCAGCACGGCGTTTTCGAGGTAGTTGTCCGCAATGAACTTCGAGCGCAGCGGGTCGCCGGGCATGAGGACAGTGCGGGCGAAATCGCCTTCCTTGGCAGTAATGTGTGGGGTCGGAATCATGTCAGTCGCTCCTTTTCAGGTTGGTACCCTGATTATACCATAGAATCGGGATTTTCGCAATCCGCTGATTGCAGCACTTCGCGCAGATTATCGAAAATGCGCGCGTTCGCCGCCATGTGCGCCATCGGGCGGTCGTAGACGACGCTTCCGCCGCGGATGTCGCCGCAGCGCCCGCCGGCTTCCTCAATCATCTCTTCGAGAGCGTCGAGCTTGATATCGTGCAGATAATGCACCCCGCCCTCAAGGTCGTAAATC
>ERZ779888.1760-NODE-1760-length-20081-cov-6.176670_pt1 | contig 20081 bp, 19 predicted proteins | sample MGYA00511245_ERZ779888 | MGnify/ENA primary metagenome ERZ779888 (study PRJEB29588, sample SAMEA2155255) | human gut metagenome | biome: human gut; feature: human-associated habitat; material: faeces | place: Denmark | collected 2008/2010 ... | reverse complement strand
GTGGTAGGCACCAGTACCGCGGCACTGTGGGGATCCCTGGAAAGCCTTGGAGCTGCAATGGAGACACAGGCGGGCAAACCGATCTTTTTTATCTGTGAGCAGAGAGGACCTTCTGAAGCGGAGAACGCAGCTGCCTACGCCGAAGCAATCGCTCCGGATGCAAAAAGCGTGAAGGGGCGTCATGTGGGGGTTGTGTCCCAGTGGATCAGATACATCCGCATGGACGGACGTGAGCAGGACATCAATTTTGCAGGTATACTCACCGGAAGCCTGGCAGCCATCAAGGAAAGCACCTCTGTGGCTTACACTGGTACAAATGGAATCAGCTACGCTGAGGGCAAGATCGTGAAGCTCTTACCGGAAGGAATTGAGGACTACATCGAACAGCTGGATGCTGCGAGATATATCTTCCTGCGTAAATACGAAGGACTGGAAGGCACGGAACTGGCCATCAGCGAGAGCCAGGAACGCATGGCGGTGGTGGTCGCGCCCGAAGATACCGAGGCGTTTCTTGCCCTTGCCGCCGCCGAAAATCTTTCGGCCACAAAGGTGGCCACCGTCACAAAAGAAGCGCGGCTGGTGATGACTTTCCGCGGGCAGACGGTGGTGAATGTCAGCCGGGAATTTCTCTCCTCCAACGGCGCGCCCAAGGCAACGGCGGCCCATGTGGTAAAATCCGCGCGGCCGGTTGCTCCGGCCGACGCCTCCTTTACCGATGGACTTTTCCGCGTGGCAGGCGATCTCAATACCTGCTCCAAGCGCGGGCTTTCCGAGCGTTTTGACTCGACCATCGGCGCGGGCACGGTGCTGATGCCCTTCGGCGGGAAAAATCAGTTGACCCCCATTCAGGCCATGGTGCAGAAGCTCCCGGTGGCGGACGGCCACACCGACGACTGCTCCTTTATGGCGTTTGGTTATAATCCCTTTATTTCCGAAAAAAGCCCCTATCACGGCGCCTATCTCGCGGTGGTGGAATCGGTTTCCAAGCTGATCGCCACCGGCGCGGATTTCTCGGATGTTTATCTCAGTTTTCAGGAGTATTTCCCGCGGCCCGGACAGGACGAAAACCGCTGGGGACTGCCGTTGGCCGCGCTGTTGGGCGCGTTCCGGGCGCAGTGCGAACTGGGCGTGGGCGCAATCGGCGGCAAGGACTCGATGAGCGGCAGCTTTGAACGCCTGGATGTACCGCCCACGCTGGTCTCCTTTGCCGTGACGACCGGCAAGGCCGGCGAGGTCATCAGCCCCGAATTCAAAGGCGCCGGGCATCCGGTGGTCTGTCTTTCGCCCGATATCGGCGCGGACGGTCTGCCGGTGGCCGGGTCGCTCCTGGCCCTTTTCGGGCAGGTGACGGCGCTTTGCCGCGCGGGGCGCGTCCTTGCCGCCTATACGCCCGGCATGGGCGGCGTTTGCGAAGCCGTGATGAAAATGGCTTTCGGAAACGGCGTGGGCTTTACTTTTGAGGAAACGCTGACCGGCAGTGAAATTTTTGATTGCCGGTATGGTTCTTTCCTGCTTGAAATGGCCGATGAAGCCACGGGGCTTCCGGTCATCGGTCACACCACGGCCGCCCCCGAACTCCGGCGCGGCGGCGAGGCCGTGACGCTCTCCCGGCTGCTCTCGGTCTATGAGGGAAAACTGGAGAGCGTATACAGTTGTAACCGTGAAAACAAGGGCGCACCGGTTGAGAATTTCTCCTATCAGAAAGCCGATCACCCCGCAAACGGGGTGAAAAAAGCCGCACCGGCCGTGAAAACCGCGCGGCCGAAATTCCTCATTCCGGTCTTCCCCGGCACAAACTGTGAATTTGACAGCGCAAAGGCCGTTTGCGACGCGGGCGGCGAGGCAGAGATCTTCGTGATCCGCAACCGCACGCCCGAGGACATCAAAAAGAGCGTTTCGGACTTTGCCCGGAGTCTCTCGGATGCCCAGGCCGTCTTTATTCCCGGCGGTTTTTCGGGCGGCGACGAGCCAGACGGCAGCGGCAAATTCATCACGGCCTTCTTCCGCAACGGGGCCGTCCGCGCCGGTGTGACCGATCTGCTGGACAACCGCGGCGGACTGATGTGCGGCATCTGTAACGGATTCCAGGCTCTTATCAAACTGGGACTTGTGCCCTTTGGCCGGATCACCGAGGGCGACGCTTTTGCGCCGACCCTGACCTACAACACCATCGGGCGGCATCAGTCGCGGATCGTCCGCACCCGCGTTGCCTCCAACAAATCTCCGTGGCTTTCCTTTACCGAGGTAGGCGATATTTTCGAAGTGCCGGTCTCGCACGGGGAGGGGCGCTTCCTTTGCGATGAAAAAACGCTCCGTGTGCTGGCCGAAAACGGGCAGATCGCCACACAGTATGTGGATCTTTCCGGGCAGGCCAGCACCGATATTCACTTTAATCCCAACGACTCGGTAGGTGCGGTGGAGGGCATCACTTCCCCGGACGGCCGCGTCTTCGGAAAAATGGGACACAGCGAACGGGTCGGCACGGGACTTTACCGCAATGTGCCGGGCTGCTATCAGATCCGGATGTTCGAATCCGCGGTTCATTATTTCAAATCCTAAGGAGGGAAAAAATGCTTACAGATATTGAAATCGCCCAGGCCGCCACGCTCCGGCCGATCGAGGAAATCGCAGCACGCGCTCATGTGGATGAAAAATACCTTGAACACTACGGCCGTTATAAGGCTAAAATTGACCTCTCTCTTCTTTCCGACACAAAACGCCCGGACGGAAAACTGGTACTGGTAACGGCCATGACCCCCACTCCGGCCGGCGAGGGCAAGACCACCACCACCATCGGACTGGCGGACGGCCTTTCCCGCATCGGAAAAGATGTGACGGTGGCTCTTCGGGAGCCTTCTCTGGGGCCGGTTTTCGGCATCAAGGGCGGCGCGGCCGGAGGCGGCTATGCGCAGGTGGTGCCCATGGAGGACATCAATCTGCACTTTACCGGCGACTTTCACGCCATCGGGGCGGCCAACAACCTGCTGGCCGCCATGATCGACAATCACATTCAGCAAGGAAATGCACTGGGAATTGATCCCCGGCAGATCACCTGGCGGCGCTGCGTGGATATGAACGACCGTCAGCTCCGCTTTGTGGTGGACGGTCTCGGCGGCCGGGTCAACGGCACACCGCGTGAAGATGGCTTTGACATCACGGTGGCCTCTGAGATCATGGCGGTACTTTGCCTTGCCACCTCCCTTTCCGACCTGAAAGCACGGCTTTCCCGCGTGATCGTCGGTTATACCTATGCCGGCGCACCGGTAACGGCCGGGGATCTCAAGGCCGCGGGCGCGATGACAGCGCTCCTCAAAGACGCGCTCAAGCCCAATCTGGTGCAGACGCTGGAGGGGACGCCCGCCTTTGTGCACGGCGGACCTTTCGCCAACATTGCCCACGGCTGTAACTCAGTGATGGCCACGCGCATGGCGCTCAAGATGGGAGATTACACCGTGACCGAGGCCGGTTTCGGCGCGGATCTCGGCGCGGAAAAATTCCTGGATATCAAGTGCCGCATGGCGGGACTTGTTCCCAGCGCCGTGGTGGTGGTGGCCACTGTGCGGGCACTGAAGATGCACGGTGGCCTCCCCAAAACCGAACTGGCCAAGGAGGACACCGGCGCGCTGCTTCGCGGACTCCCGAACCTTCTGCGCCATGTTTCCAACATGAAAGAGGTGTATGGGCTTCCCTGCGTGGTGGCCGTCAACCGCTTCCCCACCGACACCGACCGGGAAATTGAACTGGTGGTAGAAAAATGCCGCGAACTCGGCGTGAACACGGTGCTCTCCACCGTCTACGCAGAGGGCGGCCGCGGCGGTGAAGCGCTGGCGCGCGAGGTCGTACGGCTCTGTGAAGAAGAAAAAGGCAACTTCCGTTTCTCTTATGAAAGCGGGTTGCCTCTGCGGGAAAAGATTGAAGCGGTGGTGAAAAAAGTGTACCGCGGGCGCGGCGTTACTTTCCTGCCGGCCGCCGAAAAAGAGCTGGCAAAGCTGGTGGAACTCGGCTTTGACGGGTTGCCGGTGTGCATTGCCAAGACCCAGTACAGCTTCAGCGACGACCCGACCAAACCGGGGGCGCCGGAAGACTTTACCGTGACGGTCAAGAAAGTGAAGGTCTCGGCCGGCGCCGGTTTTGTGGTGGTGCTGACCGGGGACATTATGACCATGCCCGGTCTGCCCAAGTCCCCTGCCGCCGAACGGATTGATGTGGATGAAAACGGCCGCATCACCGGATTGTTCTGAAAAACGGCCCGCGTAACCGGGGAAACATCAAAAATGCCCCCGAGAAAATGCCGGCAGTACTCACACAATTTCCAAAAAGGAAAAGCCGGGGCGTTTGCCCCGGCTTTTTGCCGTTTGAATTATCTGGCGTCCTTGATAGCCTGCTTCGTACCGAAGTAAACCATCTTGCCGGACTTGGTCGCGGAGACCCAGTTGGACTCTCCCGCCTCTTTCTTGCTGTCCTTCTCTTCGTCCTTGACCTTTTCATAAGCCTTTTCGGCGTTATCCTTATCGGCAAAGTAGAAGATGGTGACGGTCTCAACGGTATCCTTGCCGTCCTTGTCCTTGATGGTCTTGGTGCCGGTCACAACCACATTGAGGCTGTAGCCAGCCAGTTTGAAAGCGGTCGGAAAAACGGTATTGTCTCTGAAAGTGGTGTAACCCTCTGCCTTCAGCGCTTCAACAGCCTTATCGGCATCGGAGGCCGGCGCACAGGAAGCCAGCGTGGCCAGGAGCATCACGGCGACCAGGGCCAGTGCAAAAATTTTTACAAACTTTTTCATGATAATTCTCCTTTGAAGATTTTGGGATTAGTGCTATTATACCATACCCTATTTCGGATTTCAAGTCTTTTGCGGAAATTTTTTCTGTTTTGTGAACAATTGACAAAATACCGTACACAAATAGCAAATACCTGTCCGCAGAGAAAAAAGCGCTTCTGCTCTTTGACCCGTTTTGAAGCGAAAATGACTCTTTCCGACAAAAAAGACCAAGAGCCGGGGCGTTTTGCCCCGGCTCCTGTGCCGTTATCTGATTATCTGGCGTCCTTTACGCCCTGCTTCGTGCCGAAGTAGATCATCTTGCCGGACTTGGTCGCGGAGACCCAGGTGGAAGCCTCTTTGGCATCCGCGTTCTTTTCCTGGTTTTTCTTCTTATCTTCTTTTTCGTCCGACTTGACCTTTTCATAGGCCTTTTCGGCATCTTCTTTGTTAGCGAAGTAATAGATTGTGATGTACTCAATGGTCTTGTTGCTGTCCTTGTCGGTGGCCGTCTTGGCACCAGTCACAACAGCGTCCAGGTCATATCCGAGAGCCTTGTAAATTGCGGGAATGACTTTGGTGTCTTTCACAACGATATAACCCTTTTCATCCAGCGCCTGATCCGCCTTATCGGGGTCGGAAGCGGGCGCACAGGAAGCCAGCATAGCCAGAAGCATCACAGCAACCAGCGAAAGAGACAGAATCTTTACAAACTTTTTCATAACAGAATCTCCTTTAAAGATTTTGGATTGGAGTTATTATACCATAACTTTTTTTATAATGCAAGTCTTTCCTTCAAATTTGCCGTTTTTGTGAACAGCCGGTCGGAAACTGTACATAAACGGCGCGCCGTATACCGCCAAATGCGTTTCTCAGCGGCTCCAGGTGGTGCCGGTACTCGTGTCGGTGAGCGTAATGCCCATGGCTGAAAGCTCGGCGCGGATGCGGTCGGCCTCGGCATAGTTTTTGGCCTTTTTCGCGGCGGCGCGGGCATCAATGGCCTCCTCGATCCGCCGGATTTCGGGATCTTCCGAATAAACGCGCTCTCCTGCATTTCCGGCGGCCTTGGCTTTTTCGGCCGCACGCTCCCGGAGCGCCCGGGCGGCTTTTATGAGCCCCAGTTCCAACACGGTGTCAAACTCGGCGATGGCGGCCTCTTTGGTGGTATCGTCGGCATCGGCCTTGAGCGTATCATAAAGTGCGGTCACGGCCAACGCGGTATTGAGATCGTTGTCCAGCGCTTCGCAAAAGCGTGCGCGCAGTGCGGCAAGCATCGTTTCATCCGGCGACTGACCCGCAACGGGCGAGAGCGCGGCCACCCGGGCGACCAATTTATCATAACTGCGCTGAGCGTTATCCAGATTGGCAAAACTGAAAAGCTGAGAACGGCGGTAGTGCGACTGCAGGCAGAAAAGCCGGTAGGCCAGCGGATGATAGCCCTTTTGTTCCAACAGCGACACCGTGAGGAATTCGCCCTTGGATTTGGACATTTTGCCGCCCTCGGTGTTGAGGTGCATGACATGCATCCAGTAATTGCACCACTTGTGCCCCAGATAGGCCTCGCTTTGCGCAATCTCGTTGGTGTGGTGCGGGAACGCATTGTCAATACCGCCGCAATGGAGGTCCAGCCGCTCGCCCAGATGTTTGAGAGAAATGGCCGAGCACTCGATGTGCCAACCGGGATAGCCCACGCCAAAGGGGCTGTCCCACTTGAGTTCCTGATCCTCGAATTTGGACTTGGTAAACCAGAGCACAAAGTCGGTTTTGTTTTTCTTGTTGTCGTCCCGCTCCACGCCCTCGCGCACACCCTCGGCCAGATCCTCGGCGTCGTGGTCGTTGAAAATATAATATTTCTTCAGTTTGGAAGTGTCAAAATAGACATTGCCACCCGCACGGTAGGCATATCCCTTTTCCAACAGAACCTCGATCATATGGATAAACTCCGGAATGCAGTGGGTAGCGGGCTCCACCACATCCGGGCGGCGGATGTTGAGCTTTTCGCAATCCGAGAAGAAGCAATCCGTATAGTAGGCGGCAATCTGCATGACGCTCTTGTGTTCGCGCCGCGCGCCCTTGAGCATTTTATCCTCGCCAGAGTCACCATCGCTGGTGAGATGTCCGACATCGGTAATGTTCATCACGCGTTGGACTTCATAGCCCCGGTAGCGGAGATAGCGGTCGAGAATGTCTTCCATAATGTAGGTGCGCAGGTTTCCGATGTGCGCAAAATGATAGACCGTGGGGCCGCAGGTATACATCCCGACTTTGCCCGGCACGACCGGGACGAATTCTTCTCTTTCATGAGTGGCGGAATTATAAAGTAACATCTTTTATGCCTCTTTTTCTTTCGGTTTCGTTTTTCTGACAGTTCCGGGAGCGGCCTTTCCCGTCTTTTTTTGGGCTTCCAGGGCGGCCAGCCGCGCGGAAAGTTCCGTGACGCACCGCCGCAGGTCGCAGGCCTCGTCCTCCATGGGGTCGGGAATGTGGATCTGATCCAGCGAGTCGCTGACGCGATGACCGTCCACCCGCACGACATGAGCGGGAATGCCCACAGCCGTGGCGCCGGCCGGAATATCCGAAAGGACCACCGCGCCGGCGGCAATCTTGGCGCCCTCTCCGATGGTGAGCGGCCCCAGCACCTTTGCGCCCGCGCCGACCATGACGCCGTTTTCAAGCGTGGGATGGCGCTTGCCGACATCCTTTCCGGTGCCGCCCAGCGTCACACCCTGATAAAGCGTGCAGTCATCCCCGATCTCGGCGGTCTCGCCGATAACTACGCCCGCGCCGTGGTCGATAACCAGTCCGCGGCCGATTTCGGCGCCCGGATGAATCTCGATCCCCGTGAGCATACGCGCCCCCTGGCTGACCGCGCGGGCGGCAAAAGAGTGTCCCTTTTTATAAAGGGCGTGGGACAGCCGGTGAAAAAACCGCGCGTGAAATCCGGCATAAAGCAACACAATCTCCGCGTTGCTCTTGGCGGCAGGGTCGCGCTGGCGGAAAGCCGCCACATCATAATTTAATTCTTCCCCGAGCCGGCCGGCCTCCAGGAAAAGCTTCCGCGCGGCTCTTCCCGCCACGCGCGAAAGGTCGGCCGCCGTTTCCAACCAATCGTTTTTGCTCATGATAACACCTCCAGACAAAAAAAGCCCCCGCGCCTGACGGCGCAGAGGCGGCGCGGGCCGCGGTTCCACTCTGCTTCCCGGAAAAATTCCGGCTCTGTCCCGCCTTCGCGGGGACCCCTTAACGCGGAGCAACGGCGACTTCTAAAAACCCGCGGGCGCGTTCTTCCCCGCGTTTTCTCTCAAAACCGCGCCTCCCGGATGCACAATCCCCCGTTTGACCGTGCGCTGCTCTCAGCCCATGGCAACGCTCTCTTTCCGGCAGGGACGGGTCTTTTTCCGTTCAAAGGCTTTTCTCATTTATATTATACACGCGAAAAAGCGTTTTGTAAACCCCTTTTTATGATTTTTCCGGCGCTCCGGACGGGAGCGCCGGAAAACATTACAAAAGCGCCTGCAGACGCGCGTATTTCCGCTCGATCCCGGCGGCCATGGCAAACTGGTTTCTGGCACGGATCAGATTGTGGTCGGGGCGGTGAATCCGGAAATAAGTGTCGCCCGACAGATAATCCGTAAGGAACCGGATACCGGTCTCCAGCGTCATCAGTCTGGCAGCATCCGGCAGCGCCCGCCGCTCCGCCGGGGTCATGGATTTACCGACGCCGTCCGAAAAGCCCTCGGCAAAGGCCGCGAAATAATCCGCGTCCACCGACACGCGGGAAAGATCTTCTTCATCCTCGGCGGCCGTGGCCGCGCCGTAACGGATGGCGTCTCCGAAATCATAAAGAAGCGAGCCGGGCATGACGGTATCCAGATCAATGACGCACCGCCCCTCTCCGGTTTCGGGGTCCAAAATGATATTGTTGAGCTTGGTGTCATTGTGCGTGACGCGAAGGGGAAAAATCCCCTCCTTAAGGCCGTCCGTAATCAGTCCGTAATCCGCCGCGCGCTCGCGGGCAAATCCGATCTCCGCGCGGCAATCGGCCACCCGGCCGAATTCATCCTTTTCTGCCGCCGCAAGAAGCGCTTCATAGCGACGGGGCGTATTGTGAAAATCCGGGATCACCTCAAAAAGCGTGGCGGCGTCATAGTCCGAAAGTTGATTCTGGAACACGCCGAAAGCACGGCCGACCCGGGCAAATTCCGCAGGAGAGGCGCAGTGCTCCGGGCACGCCCCCGATACAAATCGGTAGGCGCGCCAATATCCGCCGGAGCTGTCCTCAAAATAGTATTTTCCGCCTGCCGGGACAAATGAGAGCACACGGTCGGTGGGATCGATTCCCTTTTCCAGCAGTTTTCTCCGGATGTGCGCCGTCACGCCCACCACATTGGCCATTACGGCCTTTGGATCCGGGAAAACCGTGCGGTTGAGATGCTGAAGCACATAGCGCTCCCCGCCGGCGCAATCCAAAAAATAGGTATGGTTGATGTGCCCGCGGTCACATTCGCTCATCGCCGTGACGGGAGAGGCAAACGAAAATGCACCTGCGGCTTCGTTCGGGTTCATGGCTCTCCTCCTTTTACAGCTTCAAAAAGTCTTTCATGACGGCAATCAGCCGTGCGGCGGCCGGCGCGTTCTCGTCCTCCGCAAAAATCCGCAAAAGCGGCTCGGTCCCCGAAAAACGGCAGATGAGGAAAGAACCGTCGGCAAAATAAGCCTTGAACCCGTCGGCATAGCCGCAATGATCCAGTTTTTTGCCGAAGTCCGGCACTTTCTTTTCCACCATTAGAAGGCGTTGAATACGCTCTTTTTCTTCCGGACGGAAGCGGAGGTTGTCCTCTACCATTTCATGATTGCCGAATCTTTCCGTCAGCTCGCGGTAAATCTCGCCCGGCGTTTTGCCCATGGCCGAGATCATCTCCACGAAAAGCGCGGAGGCATAAATGGAATCCTTGCCGAAAATGTGCCCGCGCACCGTCAGCCCTCCGGAGGATTCACCGCCCAGCACGGCATCGGTCTCATCCAGCTTGGCCGAAATGTATTTGAAGCCGACCGGCACTTCATAGCAGGCCTCGCCAAAGGATCCGGCCACCTTGTCCAGCATATGCGTGGTGGCCAGGTTCCGGACCACCGGGCCTTTCCAGCCGCGGTATTCATGCAGGTAGTAATAAAGCATGACCAGAATCCGGTTGGCATCGATATAAGTGCCGTCGCTGTCGATGATGCCCACGCGGTCGCCGTCACCGTCCACGGCGATACCAAGGTCATATTTTTCATTCCGCACGCGGTCGGAAAGTTCCTTCAACTGTTCGCGGCCGGGGGCCGGCATGGCGCCGCCGAAATAGGCGTCCTTGTTGCCGTTGATAAGATCGATGGTACAGCGGGCGGTATAAAGCACCGTCATGAGCGGATAGGTGCCCGACCCGTGCATGGGGTCGAAAAGGATCCGGGGGTTGCGGGCGCGGATGGCCGGAACATCAAGGCGGGAAAGAATGGAATCGAGAAAATCGTTGAAGGGCGCGTGCTGATAGACCACCAGCCCGGCCGCCAGCGCCTCCTCAAAGGGCATCCGGCGCGGCTTGTCCACGCGGTCAATGAGGGCTTCCAGCCGCTCGGTGCAGGCCACATCGGCGTCTCTGCCTTCCTCTACAATCAGCTTCAGGCCGTTGTAAGCGGGCGGGTTGTGGCTGGCCGTGACCTCGATCCCGTAATGAAGTTTTTTATCCTTCACGGTGAACATCACCAGCGGTGTGGGCACCGACCGATTCTGAAAAAGCACCGTCATGCCGTGAGCGCAGAGCACTTCCGCGACCCAGCGGGCGGCCTCGGGCGAAAGAAAACGCCGGTCATAGCCGATCATCACGGGCTTATCGGTCTTGCCCTCTTTTTCGGCCAGAAGCGCCACGCCCTCGGCCACTTTTGCAATGTTTTCGCGGATGAAATCATCCCCGATGACGGCGCGCCAGCCGCCTGTTCCGAACTTGATCATATGTCCTCCTTGTTATTTGCGAAATCTGAAGATCAAAAACGCCGCAAGTGCCGCTAAACCGAGAATCCGCGCAATATGCCGGAAAATCTTCTCTTTTTTTAACCGCGTGCGCACCGTCTCGTTCAAAAGATAACGGTTGGCGGCAAAGCAAACCGGCGTGCCGCCATTGACAAACACAGCCGGCGCATCAGCTGTAAACGGCAAAAAAGAAAGGAAAAGCTCGTCCCGCCCCGAAAGCGGCAAGGTGAAAGAAAGGTCCAGATCCCGGCAATCGCGCGATGCGCGCAGATCAAAAATACCCAATCCGCTCAAAAGGAAAAACAACACCGAAAAAAGAGGAAAAAGGGGACTTTCAACCTCGAAAAACCGTTTAAAACGCACCTGGGCATATGCCGTATCGCACGAAACGACCGCACGCCGCGTGCCGTCTTTTTGCCGTTTCACACGCACCCGCTTGCCATTGACAAACAGCGCGGGGGCAAAAAACGGCATTCCTTTTATATTTAAAATCAATTCTTTCATCCGCGCACCCCCGTATAAATGCCCGCGCCAAGCGCAATGGCCAGCACCAGTATCAGGAACGAAGCGCAAATGAGCCGCCAGAGGATTTTCGGGTTCCGCGCGTCAAAACTCATGAGCGGAACGGACACCGCCGCCAGAATGAGGGAGACGAGCGCGACCTGCGGTGTATAAGCGAAAAACGGCGCGAATTTTTCAAGAAGCTCACCGCTCCCGGTGATATAGCCAAGATAGTTCGGCACCAAAAGCAATACCAATCCCAGCGACCCGATGAGAAGCATCACCAACAGCACCGTGAAGAGCACCACCAGGATGACACCGAAGAAAGCCGAGAGCGACAGGAAAAAACCGATCATGGAAAAATTGAACAGGATGGCGCCGGTATGCGCCAGATAGGAACGGGCGTATGCGGTCATTTTTTCACCTCTTTTCGGAAAGTTCAGGGGGTGTTTTCGGCAGCTCCGGCTCCGTTTGCGGGTCGGGAAGCACGGGCAGACGGCCGTTTTTAAAAAGCGCGCCGAATCCGTCGATGCCGCTGCGTTTGATTGCACCGAAGATCCGGTAGCGAAGCCCCTTGTTTTCCCGCTCCAGCTCCGAGAGCAGCTTCTTCATCTCGGCGCGTTTGGTATTGCCGTCGGCGGGACAGGGCGATTTGATGACCGGCAGTTTTTCGTGCGAGGCAAAATAACGGATCTCTTTTTCGGGCAGATACAACATGGGGCGGATGACCCGCACCCCAACGCGGGAAAGCTCGGTCACCGGCTGAAAGCAGCCGATGCGTCCCTCGTAAAACAGGTTGAGCATAAAGGTATCCACCACATCGTCGAAGTGGTGCCCCAGCGCCACCGTGCCGTATCCCATTTCCTTGGCCGCGCCGTGAAGCGCGCCGCGGCGGAGCTTGGCGCACAGCGAACAGGGATTTTTTTCTTTCCGGATGTCAAAAACCACGGTGGAGATCTCGGTCTTCACCACATGGAAAGGCACCTCCAACTGTCGGCAGAGTTCGGCCACCGGCGAAAAATCCATACCGGGAAAACCCATGTTGACCGTAAGGGCGGCCACTTCATACGGATGAGGATAAAATTTCCTCATTTCGGCCAGTGCGCAAAGCAGTGTAAGCGAATCCTTGCCGGCCGACACGCCCACGGCCACGCGGTCGCCCGCGCGGATCATGCCGTAATCCTCGCAGGCACGGCGGACATAACTGAGTATTCTGCGGGTATCCATCAGGTTTTCTCCCCCATGAGAAAGCGGCGGGCACAAAGGTATTCTTCCATGGCCTTCCGCTTTTTTTCAGTATCGGCGTCGGCATCCGGACGGCGGATGGCGCGAAGCATGATGTTTTTGGGCGTATCGTCCGGATCGATCAGCTCCAGCGCCGCCACGCGGTAACCGGCGGCCTCCAGTTTTTTAAGCCGCAGTGCATCGGTGGCCGCGTCGCAGAATTTCTGCCGGAGCATGGAATGTTCGGCAATAAAAGCAAGCGGCGGGCAGGAAAGATTCCGGTTGAGTTCGTGATGGCAGCAGGGGGTGGAAAGAATGACCCGGGCGCCCCAGGAAACGGCTTTGTCCAGCACCAGATCGGTGGCGGTATCGCAGGCGTGAAGCGACACGACCAGCGCGGGAGGTTCCGGACTTTCATAGGCCGCGATATTCCCGCAAAGGAAATGAAGCCCCGTAAAGCCGAGGGCGCGGGCCGTCTCCTCGCAATAGTCAATGACATCCCGCTTGAGATCCACGCCGGTCATTTCCACTTCATAGCCGAGAATGTCGGCAAAATAGTGATAAACGGCAAAGGAAAGATAGCTTTTTCCGCAGCAAAGATCGCAGATGCGGATCTTCCCCTTTGGCAGATAGGGGAGCGTAGCACCAGTTCCAGAAAGCGGTTGATCTGCCGGAATTTCGGCCCTTTTTTGTCAAAAATGTGCCCTTCCCCGTCCGCAACGCCCAGCCTGACCAGAAAGGGCTCCCGGCCGGTGAGGATATGCTTTTTTTCACGGTCGTTCCCGGCCACATGCACGGGAACCGGCGGGACTGCCGGCGCGGCCGCCGCGCCCAGTGCACGGGAGAGTTTTTCCCCGCCCAGAAGCACATAGGCTCCCCGGCGGTTGGGGCGCAATTCCGCTTCTCCTGCCGAGGTCAGAAGGTGCGCGCGTGCAAAACGCGCGGGAAGCACCGGCGAAAAGCAGGCGGCAAATGCCGTCTGCGCCTCAGAAACGGAGGAATGGGAGAGGGGAAAATTTTCATGCGTGGCCTTGCCGTCCTCGTGGAAGATCTCCACCTGCAGACAAAGCCCGTCCTTCATCCGGCAAAGCCGTCCGATTCCCTTTTTTTCACCGGGAACCCGGGGTTCGGTCAGGATCAGTTTCAGGAGGGTCCCGTTTTGCGCGGCCGAAAAAAGGAGCGAAAAGAACGCCGCGCACGCGCCCTGTCCGGCGCTGTCATTGGGCATCATGTTTCTTGTTGTCCTCCGGAGCGGGCGCTTTTTCTTTCTTGCGGAAGAAATAGCTCTTGTTTTCGGTGCGGTTCATAATCCTTCGGATGTTGGCGCGGTGCGTCCAGGTGACGAGCACCGCAATGAGAAAGGCCACAATGGTATTGATGCCGTAATGTGTGCCGAAAGCGCTGTCAAAGGCGCTGGTAATGAGCGAATACATCCACATGGTGACAATAGACCCCAGCGATACATAATGCGTGGTCAGCACCAGCGGGAAGAAAATGAAACAAAGGATGAGAAAAATGAGCGGATTGAGCGCCAGAATACTGAAGAAAGCCGTGGCAAAGCCCTTTCCGCCCCGGAAATGGGAGAAACAGGGGAAAATGTGCCCCAGAATGCAGAACAGCGCGGCGAAATAAGAAGCCGTCACCAACATGAAGAAGTACCAATACCCGGCTTCCTCATGGCGGGCACCGAAGACAAGGCAGGCCACCAGAATCGCCACGATCCCCTTGAGTCCGTCCCCGAAGAAAGTAAAGGCCGCTGCCTTTTTGCCATAGGTTCGGAGCACATTGGTGGTGCCGGCATTGCCGCTGCCGTGGGTCCGCACATCATCATGGAAGAACACCCGCGAAATGAAGAGCGCCGTGTTGAAACTGCCCAGCAGATAGGCAACGACCATGACCAAAAGGAACCCGCAACCGTACAGCACCGCGGTGGCCGTATCGTCCACGGTCAGCGAAAAGCGGTCGCGCAGAGCCTGCAAAAGGCCGAAGGAGAAAAGATCATACAAACCGAACATCAGTAAATCCTCCAGAAGTTCACGAACTCACGGGCGTTTGGGGGGTTCTTCTCTCCCGCCCGCGGGAGAGAGAAAACGGCAAAAAGCCGGATATCTGTCTTGCAAAAAGCGCAAAAGGAAAAAAGAGAGGAAAGCGGCCAGCGTTCCGGACAGTGCGCCGAAAAGCACATCGCTTGGATAGTGGACCATGAGATAGCACCGGGAAAGCGCCATCAGCGGAACCGCCAGAAGCACCGGCCAGAAAATCTTTTTCCTTTTTGAAAAAAGGAAGAGCGCCACCGTGACCGCCGCCGTGGCGGTGACATGACCGGACGGAAAGGAAAATCCGCCCGCCTGCACGGCGCCGGCCGACTGCCAAAAAGCATAATAAAGCCCCGTGGGGTCGGCAAAAGGCCGCGGACGGGCCACCAGATTTTTCAGGATCAGATTGGTACAAACGGCGCCAAGCAGGAGCGAAAGCAACGCGCCCGCGCCCGCACGGCGGGTCTTTTTGAAAAAGCAAAGACAAAGCGAGAGAAGGATCGGCCCGATGCCGTGCTCGGCCAGCAGACTGACGAAGCGGAGAAACGGGGTGAAAAAAGCGCCGCAGGAGAGCGCGAGACGGTGGAGCGCAAGAAGAATCGGCTCGTCCAGGAAAGCAAAGAAAGCGTCCATCAGGTGCCTCCCTGAGTCTGCGGGAGAAGCATGGAAAGTTCGTTTTCATAGATAAACTGAATCACCATGCAGGGATTGGCTTTTTCATAAACCGCGCTGTCATATTCAAGACCGTTCTGATAAGTGACGAAGTTATAGGTGTTGGAGATGAAGCGTTCGATCTGCAACCGGTCCATTTCATTCGTAAACTGAAAAAGGAACCCGGGCGAGTTGGCGGCCACGCCGCTGGAATTGCTGGGTAGCCGCACGGTTTTGGCAGAAGTGCCGGCGTTGTAAAGAAACCGATAGGAAAGAAGCGCGTCGTTGGCAAGGGACACGGTGCGGTTGCGCGCCACCTTGGAAAGCCCTGCCTCCCGCGCAAAATCGCGTCCTTCGGTATAGGTCTGATAGAAAGTGAGATTCTCCCGACGGATAAGCTCCGGGTTCAGCCCCGGCACATAGATCCAGGCGTAAAGCAACTGATAAATGTAATAAAGCCCTCTCACATTCAGCGCGTTTTCGGTGTTGTTGCACAGTTCCCCGTCCGCTTTCCGGTTGAGCAGCAGATTGGTCATGTCATAGTAATTGAGATATTCGTTTTCGTCCAGATAATCCGTGAGCATCTGCCGCCTGGTGCGCCCGCTTTCACGCGGGAGATGCGCCGGGAGACATTCGCTGTAGACCGTTTGGGTATTGGGCAGGATCACCAGCAGGTACTGCGTGGCGCCCTTGCTCTTGTAAAAAGCCTGCCGGGCGCGAAGCTCGCTCAGAATTCCGGCCATTTCCTCTTCGGTAAAAGGGGTCTCTCCCAAATAATCCTTCAGGTAATTGTAACCGTTCTCTTTGTCTTCGATCTCAAACAAAAAGCCGTCTTTTCCCGCCATGACATTGTCGTTTTCCGCAATACCGAAGATCCGGTAGGCGTTCTCGCGGATGAAAGAAAGCGACTCACTGTTCTGATAGACCGCGCGGGAAAAGGTGGCCGCAAAGGAATCGCCGTTGATCCGGGTGCCGTCATAGGTGCTCTCGGCCGTTGCCCGGCGGCCATCCACCAAGGCATTGGTCAGGTAAAACACCATAAACGACAAAAGAATGCAAAGAAAGAACGAGACCACACAAAGATGAAAAAGCTGTCTTTTTTCCATCTGACTTCCTCCTCTCAGAAACAGAGCGTCCCGAACGGACGGTCGGCATAGGCCGGAAACTGTGGCATAAAATAGATCAGCGTGAGCACAAAAAAGACAAAAAGCACAAAGGTGGAAGCCAGCGTTCCCACCCGGCAAAGAGAAGCCGGCAGATGCGGGCGCAGGCGGGCGAACAGCCACTTCAAAAGCAGATAGCCCAAAAACACCGCGCAACCGATAAAAAGATACCGAGTGTCCGAAACTGTGCTGTAAACATAGAAAAACCGGTACCGCTCCCCTGCATTCCCCGCGAAAAGCGTAAAGGGAGAATAGGACGCGGGCAACGCGCCGCACAGCGCGGCGGGCGCAAGAAAGAAAAGGAAAAGCAACGAAGAAAGCCACGGGCGCATCTTTCCCCGCGCGGGATAATACGCAAAAAAGACAAGAAGCAACAACAGCGGCAATGAAAACAGCCAGAAAGACGGTTGGGGCCGGAAGATGACCATTGAAAGGAACAAAGAAAGCCCCACAAGCAATCTCCCCGTGGCGCGCTTTGGGGGCAAACGGTCAAAGAGAAGAGACAAAAACCGCCGGACAAACCGGAAAAGCGAATGGGCAAAAGCAAAAGTCACCGGAATGCCCTCTTCCATCGGCAGTGTAAACCCATAAAGCGATGACAGACCGCGGGCCATATCGGTATATCCCGAAAACAAAAACCAGCAAAGAAAACCGGAAAGGAGTAACAAAATCGGCAGATAGACAAAAGGCAATTTCCCTTCTCCGTAAAGGAGCGTCTGGCAAAGCGCGCGGTAAAGCACCGCCGCAACGGCCACCCGTTTGACAAAGCCTTTCATATAAAGGAGAACGCCGGAAGAAAAACGCGGGAGCGTGATCCCGCCCGTCTCCTCCATGGCCCGGAACTGTTCCGGGAAAAGGATGGGACCCAGCGGCAACACCGGGAAGAAGAAGAGATAGGAAAGGAGCGAAAAGGGCGAAGAAAACGCGGATTCTTCTTTTTGAACCCGGTCAAGCACCGCCAGCGCCGAGTGACAGGTGACCGTGAGAAGGCCGGTCGGATAAAGGAACGGAAGCACATTCCGTTCGGCCGCCACACGCAAAGTAAAGTAGAGCGCCAGCGGCAAAAGCAGCGAGAGGGCCACGCGCAAGCGGGGGCAACGCTCTCTGTCCGGATAGATCAGTAAAAAGCAAAGCGTGGCGGGAAAAAGCAGGCAAAGCAGGCCGAAAGGATTTTTAAGCTGGCAAAGCACCGGGTAAGAAAGACACAGAAACGGAAAAATCAACGGCCGGAAACGCCGGAACGGCAAAAAAACGGCAAAAGAAAGGGGCAGGAAAAAAAGCAGGAAAAAAGGCCCTGTCAGTTGCATTTTTTCACCTCCCCGCACAGTAGTGTGTTCTTTTGGTGGGATATAAATAGATTGTATCACATTCGACATCTTTTTGCAAGAGGGCGCAAAAGATTTCCGGGGGAACGCGCAAATACGGGGGCTTGCTTTTTGGGACGGAATGTGTTATAATACCGTAAAACATTCCGCGAAAGCGGAAAAGGAGGGGTGTTTTTGAGAAACGAGCCTGTCACACCCGGCGATTGCCTTTCCATCGTCCGGAAGCATTTTGTGCCGATGCTGGCCGCTTTGCTTTTCTGTGCGCTGTTGGGCGGACTTCTTTTTCTGTTTTTGCCACGGCGCTATGCCGCCGGATGCAAATTTTATGTGCGGCAGGTACAGTCCGAGGCCTTTCTGAACGAAAACGGGCTGACCTCCTCTCAGCTGGCCACCGTGCAGACGCTGGCGCGCGAATACGCCGAAATGCTCCCCGAGAGCGATGCGTTTCTGGACCGGATGATTGCGCGGCACGATCTGCCGCTCTCACGCGAAGAACTGCGCGCCATGCTTGAAACCGACACACGCAGTACGGTTTTTTCGGTGACGGTCACGGGAAAGGACCCCGCGCTGTGCGAAAAAGTCAACCGGGCACTGGCCGCCGAAACAGCCGACTATCTGAACGAAACGGCCTGGCCACGCCTTTCTTTCCCGGTTATATTACTGCTCCGGGCCGATGAAACGGCGCGCTGCGTTTCCCCCCATCCGGCGGCCATGGCCGCGCTTTTCGGCGGGGCGGGGTTGTTCCTTTCCTATGTTTTCTTTTTTCTTTGTTTTCTTTTCCCACGCAAAAAAACTTTCCAAACGCAAAACGAGAAATGAGGTAAATTTTATGGATACAACACTGGTTGTGCTGGCGGCCGGCATCGGCTCGCGCTTCGGAAAAGGCATCAAGCAGCTGGAGCCTGTGGGGCCCGGCGGCGAGATCATTATGGATTATTCCATTCATGACGCGCTGGAAGCCGGCTTTAACCGGGTGGTTTTCATCATCCGGCACGATCTTTACGATGACTTTTACGAGATGATTGGGCGGCGGATGGAAAAAATCTGCCCCGTTGCCTATGCTTTTCAGGAAAAGACCGACCTGCCGCAGGGTTTCGCCTGCCCGCCGGAACGCAAAAAGCCTTTCGGAACCGGGCACGCGGTGCTTGCCTGCCGCGGCATTGTAAACGAGCCTTTCCTTGTCATCAATGCCGATGACTACTATGGCAAAGAGTGCTTCCGGATCGCGCACGATTTCCTTTTGGCGCATGAAGGCGCAAAAGGCGAATACTGTATGCCCGGTTTTATTCTCGAAAACACCCTGAGCGAGAACGGCGCCGTGACCCGCGGCATCTGCCGGGTGAATGCGGACGGCTATCTTTCCGGCGTGACCGAGACCGGCGGATTGATCCGCATAAAAGACGGCGCGGCCACGGAAAAGGACGGCGTGCAAACGCCCGTTGACCCCCGCGCCATCGTTTCGATGAATATGTGGGCGCTGACCCCCGACTTTATAGATGAACTGGAGAAAAACTTCCCCGCTTTCCTTGCCGGACTTCCGGAGGGTGACATTAAAAGCGAATATATGCTCCCGAGCGAAATTGACCGCATGATCAAAAGCGGGCGCGCACGCGTCCGGGTGATTCCCACCCACGACAAATGGTTCGGCGTGACCTATCACGAGGACAAAGAAAGCGTTGTCCGCGCTTTCCGGGCGCTCCACGAAGCGGGCGTGTATCACGAACCGCTCTACGACTGAATAAAAAAGGTCAGGCCGTTGGCCTGCCCTTTTTTATTCCGGGATCAGCAAGAGCGCAAAGAGATACGGCAGAACCCCTGCCCCGCGGCCGCCCTCCATCACCAGCCAAATCAGTAACAGCAAGGTGGGATCAAAACGGTCGCTTTTTTTGCCCCCGAAAGAGGACAGGAAGGGCAACCGCCCCAGAAACCCGCCAAACGGGGGCGTTTTTCCGGGTTCCGACGCATGCGAGAACACCGGAGCCGCAACATTGCCCGCCGGCGTGGCATCCGAAGAAGGCGGCGGGGACGAAGGGGCGGCATCCCCTGAAAAAGCAACCCGTATGGGGGGTTCTTCCCCGGGCGGGACCGCCTCACCGGGCGGCGTCCGGTTTTCCGTTCTGTCCGGCAGCTGTTCCCGCTCCGGCGCGGGTTCCGGGCGTCCCGGCGGAAAAAGGCTCCCGCCGTATCCTTTCGGCACGCTGAAATCCGGCGGGGAAACCGGAAGATCACCCGACTGTCTGTACATATCTAAGTGCCCCCTTCCTCAAAAAATGGCGCCGAGCGCGTCTACGATATGTCCGATACGAATAAAATCCTCCAACGCCGCGCGGCGGGCGGGCGACAGATAGGGCGCAAGTGCCCGCAAAAGCGCGTCCCGGCACTTGGCATCCGGCGGCCCGGGCGGTTTGCCGCCGG